>Ga0208447_100035_pt1 | contig 26703 bp, 38 predicted proteins | sample BED_Slide_host_7_FD_187139 | JGI IMG/M metagenome (GOLD analysis project Ga0208447, IMG submission 187139) | Extremophilic microbial mat communities from Yellowstone National Park, USA - BED_Slide_host_7_15 (SPAdes) (version 2) | ecosystem: Environmental > Aquatic > Thermal springs > Hot (42-90C)... | reverse complement strand
ATTAATACTTGATGTATAGTAAGGAGAAAATAATTGATAGGATAGTGAATGAATCTAAGTTAGATAGAGCGGAAGTTGAGACCTTCTATGATACATTTTTAAAAATTTTAAAGGAGGATTTGTCGAAAGGGAAGTTTGTATTATATCCAATAGGAGTGATAACAATGAAAAAGAAGAGTGGGAAGTGGTATAGTAATCATGAAAAGAAGGTAGTAGAAGGAGAAAAGATTTTCTTCAAATTCATCCCATTTAAAAATTACAAGAAAGAGATAAAATAGAAAGGAGGATTGGACGAAAAATGTATATGGAAAATTTCAATCTTATTGTCAATAGGTTTAATAAATACGTAAGAACTACTACCATTATGATATTTGTAGGAGGTATGATAACTTCTGCGCTTGTAGCCGCTATAAACTTTACTGCAGGTTTTATGATCTTCTCTTCTACTACTGGCTTTTTTGGAGGTCTTCTCATTTCAGAGGTTTTGTTTTATAGGTTAATGGAGGTAAAGGAATGAGTTGGGGAAGAAATAGACAAAATGGTGTGAAAGCAGAAGGAGATTTAATTAAACTTTTAAAGGAAAGAGGTATATTTTCCTTATCCCTTTCCCCTAACATTCCTGGAGATATAATCATTCCTTTGAAAAATATAGTTATTGAAGTGAAAAGGGTTAAAAAGATTAAAACGTTTTCTTTTTCACAACCTAATCAAATTGAGCAATATAAGAATTTGAAGGAATATGTTAATAATGGTTTGAGAGTTTATTATGCAATACTATTCTACGATAATATTAATGATGGTTTAAATATTGACAAATGGAGATTCTTTGATTATAGGGATGAAATATATAAGATGAAACTTTCTGAAGGAAAGACTTTTGAAAATTTCATAAATTTAGTTATTTTTTCAAAAAATGTATAATACGTATAGGTAATTTTATTTTTTTAAAAAAATAAAATTTAAATACTCTTTCGTAATTATTATTCATGAGTATGAATTCGGAACTGATAATAATAGATAAGGAAACACTTATAAAAATTATTAAAAAGGAGTATGTTAAGAAGTTTAGTGAATGGTTAGATGAAAATTTAACCGCAGATGACATCGAATTTTTTATCGAAAATGGGGTTGAAGAAGACGAGACTTCTAAAAACGAATAATGAACTACTTTAAACAATAAATCATTAAATACCTTTTAATATTTTAAAATGTATGAATATAAGCGAAATGTTTTATTCGATTCAAGGAGAAGGAAAAAGAATCGGCGTTCCTTCTTACTTTATTCGTCTAACTGGTTGTAATTTACATTGCGGTTTTGATTTGAAAGATTTAAATAAAATTACACAAAACAATTTAGAGGAATATAAGAAAGATAGTTGGATATGCGATTCAGTTAATGTATGGAAAAAAGGTAAAAAATACACGACGAATGACATAGTGTCATTTCTGTTAGAAGAGGCAAGGAAGTATAATTATTCGAATTTAGTTATTACAGGCGGAGAACCATTACTTCAAATCAATGAGTTAAAGAATTTTTTAATAAACTTCATTCCAAATTACAAAGGAACAATAGAAGTAGAAACGAATGGAACGCTTGATCCCTCTCTAATCTTCTCTTTTGTTGACAATTTTAATGTAAGCCCAAAACTTTACCTCTTTCCTGATGAAAATTGGATAAATGAAAAATGGTATGACCTTTTATCGTTAAAAAATGATAAAATAGTCTGGAAGTTTGTAGTTTCTTCAAGAAGAGACGTTGAAATTATAGATGAGTGGAGGTTAAAACATAATATTGATCGTTCTTCAATATATATCATGCCTGCATCAGAAAATAGAGAACAATTATTAAAAAATTCGTTATCAATTATTGAATTAGCAAAAGAATTTGGATTTAATTTTACAACACGTTTACAAATTATTATTTGGGACAAGTTAACTGGAGTATAAATATAATTATTGTACGTACTAAAGTTTATATACTACGTTCATATTAACATATATATGTTAGCAAAGTATGATTTTGAAAATAAATGTTTCTATTTCGTTTCAACATATGAAGAAAAAGATATTTTAAAGTCTAATGGGTTTTATTGGGATCCAACAAAAAAACGTTGGTACACAAAAGACTATACTAAAATTATCAATTTCATACAGAATAATGTCGAATTAAATGTAGATAATAGCGTTTACGAAGAGATTAATAGGTGGTATGAAAGAAGGAAAGAGAATATGGAATTAAATTTAGATTTGAAGATCGAGAATGATTTTAACATTCCACTTCCAGAGAATCTTAACCTCTATCCTTTTCAAAAAATTGCAGTAAAATTTATTATGAAAAATAAAAATGTACTCATAGCAGATGAAATGGGGTTAGGGAAAACAGTTGAAGTTCTTGCATATATTAATACTGATGAAAATATAAAGAACGTTTTAATAGTCTGTCCTGCATCATTAAAATTAAATTGGGAAAGAGAAGCGAAAAGATGGTTGGTAAGACATTTTGATATCAGTATTTTTGACGGAGATAATTCAAAAATAACAGATTTTGTTATTGTAAATTATGAAATGCTCGTAAAATACCTTCCACTTTTTAAAACAAAAATCTGGGACTTATTAATTCTTGATGAATCTCAATATATAAAGAATTTTAAAGCGAAAAGAACAAAAGCAATAATAGGGTTTAAAGATAATGGAAAGGTGGTTAAAGGTTTAAAAGATTATGCAAAACAAAAAATACTTTTGACAGGAACGCCAATTTTAAACTACCCTCATGAACTATACACACAATTGAAAGTATTGAATCATCCTTTAGCGCAAAGTTATAAAAAATTCAAAGATGAATATATAGTATATGATCCGCAATTTAACAATCCAATAGGAGGGAAAAATATAGAGGAGTTACAACGTGAATTAAGATCTTCTTGTATGTTAAGAAGAGAGAAGAAAGATGTACTAAAAGAACTTCCAGCAAAAATTAGACAAGTCTTACTCTTACCTGAAACGATCCTTTCAAAGGAAGAATTGGAAGAGAATAAAAGAGGAATAGAATTAATTAAAACGTATTGGGATGAAAATTTAAATCAGTTGCGTTCTTCTTCGATAATACCATTTGAGGAGATATCGTCAATAAGACATAAAACTGTATTGAAAAAACTTCCATATGTATTTGAAATCATTGAAAATGCGTTAGAGAGTGAAGATAAAATTGTAGTTTTTGCGCACCATCATGATGTAATCAATAATATTTATGAAAAATTCAAAGATATAGCAGTAAAGGCGACTGGAGAAGAAAATACAGCTGAAAGGGATAGAGCTGTTTATGAATTTCAAAACAATCCTAATATTAGGATTTTTATAGGGTCGATACAAGCAATGGGATTAGGTATTACATTAACAGCTTCATCATTAGCTATTTTTGTTGAAATAGAATGGCGTCCGGCAGATTTAGTACAAGCTGAAGATAGATTACATAGAATTGGACAAGAAAATGTAGTACATATTCAATACGTTTTGGTGAATGATTCGATCGAAGCGTTTATGATGGAGAAAATATCTGTAAAAATGGAGATATCAAAAAGGTTGTTGGATTCAAATTACATCAACTCTTATAGTTAAATTTTCCTTAAAAGTTTTTATATTAGATGTTTATTCTATAAGTATATGAGAATTAGTTACTTTGGGATAGGTCTAATCCTAATAGGCGCGCTAATATTTGGCGCGGCATATGCGGGATATCCACTAACAATAGTAACGGTCGGAAGTAGCTATACAGTTAATGTTCCTTCAACTGTCTCGATGCCGAGTAGTACTTCCCTATCTTCCCCGACGGTTTTTGCTTTAAACGGGTATGAGAATATAGGTGTAGAGTGGGGTACAACTGTAACTCAGATAAGTGGAGTCACAGCATCAGGAACTGGAAACGTTGAAGTACAAATAACAGATTCAGCGGGTTATGCCAATACTGAGATTATGAGAAATTCATGGACATTAAGGTACATTCAAAATCCATTGACCAAGACTTCTTACGAATACTTCTCTGCTCAAGCATCATATAATTTCACTAACCCATATCCAAATCAAAATGTTGTTTTTAAATTCGTTTTCTCTGGTTCAGCATCATATGATGGCGTAACTTTCAATTATAATGCAGTTACAGCATATGGCGAATTCCCACTCCAATCTATACAACACTTAGGACATTTCTATTTCCAACTAGCTGATACAACCCCAGTCGAAATAACAAATACCGCAACTCAACTGTATTATAATGTCTCAGGATCATCGACAACCTTCCAAGTATGGTATGTAGAGGACAACGGTACTACAACGCCTTTTACAGATGCTTATATAACCTACCAATATGGTTCGACAAGTTCGCAAATAACTCTTACAACAACTACAACACTAGATGGTTATACAGCATATACCTCTAATCCTATAACAATTCCTGTTCCGACCACATTATACATTCAGGGGTATGTAGCGGCAAATGGTACGCAAGGTTCGCCATATCAACTAATGGAGATCGGTTCGAATTTAACATTATCAACAACTACATCAACAACTACTACCTCAACAACATTACCTCCAGCGTTTAGCACTGCGCAATATGAATGGATGGTAGTAGGCGCAGTTTTAATGTTAATAGGGGTCGTGTGGATATTCAAAAGGTAAGTTTTAATTGATTTGTTTTCTTTTATTTTTTAATTTTCTATTACAAAAATTAAAATATTAATTTGTTATATATCAAATATGAGAGTTGGTTCGTTTATTATTGTTATTGGTATTATAGTATTATTATTCTCTTACACAAACTTCAATTTTCAAATTCCGACTGATGTTACAAATAATAATTTAAAAATTATTTCCTCTAATCCTTTTTCGAATGATAAAAACTTACCTACTATATTCCCCTACTCAAACCCAATAAATATAAGCATTGAGTTGGAGTATAAAACTGGTACGATTGAACCCGTTTTAAAAAGTGAAACGATATCATTGAAAATTAGAGATTTGAATAATTCTCAGATGTCAATTCTTTTCCCTAATGTTACGACTTCTATTGTTATAGATAATAATGTGTATATTATAATATTAGACGCTTCTACGCAATTTAAAGGATTTGATAAAACTGAATACGCCTTTTCATGGAATGTTGATTTGACATATAATGTAAGTGGAGTAGTTTATTATGCATATTTAAAAAATATAACATTCTATGGAAAGTTCGAGAGTGTAAATGTATTGAATGTTGGCGAATTTTTAATACATTCCTACGTTAAAAATTGGAATAATACTACTGGTTGGGTTAAAATTACAACTACTCCTCTTTTTTTATATCCTGGAGAGTATGTTATTGTTTATAATATGTCAAATAACGTTAATTTTAAAAGCGCTTATGTTAAGATAAACAATCATCTTTACACTTTCAAACAACTATCTCAACTCAAATATTACGTAATAATAAACGTTACAACTACATCTAACGTAACGTTATACCTCCAATCAACTAACTCCTCTCCACAAATATATGAAACCTCATTATTTAACGTTCTTCCACTTTCCCATAATTATACAGGAATGTACATTGGAATAGGGATAATTGTATTGGGGATAGTAGTGTCGTCAAGAAGAAGAATTGTAGAAATGTTCTAGAAAATTATTAAATACCTTTTTTATTTTTCATTTTTATGAGTAACATAAAAAATGAAAATTGGAAAAAAGTAGAAGAGATGTTGAATGAATATATCCTAACCCTACACAATGAACTGGGATGGTTCAATGATGAAGAAGTTGCAAATACCCCTAGAAGAATATTGAATTTTTACAAAGAATGGGTAAACAACCACGAGTTCGACTTTAAGATATTTTCGCTCGATGGAACGAAAAACATGGTAGTTTTAAAGGATATAAGTTTTTATTCGATGTGCGCGCATCACTTCCTTCCGTTTTTTGGAAAAGCGCACATCGCATACCTCCCAAAAGAGCCTAAAGATGATAAAGAGGAAAAGAAAATTGCTGGAGTTTCAAAATTAGCGCGTGCAGTTACTAAATTTGCATCAAAACCGACAGAAAAGGAAAAGCTATCAACCGAAATAGTAGAATATTTAAAAGAAGAATTAGATACAGATTTTGTAATGGTAGTAATTGAAGCTCAACATTTGTGTATGATTATGAGGGGAGTGAAGCAATCAAATAGTGTAATGGTAACGAGCGATATTAGGTGGAATAAAGAAAGATTTGATTCGGTCGCTTTAGGACATTTAAAAGATGAAGCGTTAAGATTAATGGGGAAGTGATATAAATGATAATTAAAACAAAAAGAATGATATCAAGTGGTCATATTGTCGATGGAAATACAAAATGCTCGCGTTTACATGGTCATAATTGGTTCGTTTACGTAAAAATAATAGGAGATATAGGAGAAGATGGGATGGTTTTAGATTTCTTGGAAGTAAAAAGGATTATTGACGAATTAGATCACAGGTTTATCTTGACAAAAAAACAAATTGTAAGAGAGGAGGGAAATTCATATATAGTGAAAGCGGGAGGGAGAGATTACGTTTTACCTAAAGATGTCTGCTATGTAATTAACAAACCATTTTCAACTTCTGAGTATCTTACTGAATATTTTATCGAAAAATTTAGTGTGATATTAAAAGAGCGTTTAAAATGGTTTAAATTAAAAATAATAGTACAAGAAACGCCAGATAGTTTTAGTGAACAGCTGTTTTGAAACAGATAAACAATTATTAAATACCTTTTTTGTTTTTCATTTTTATGAGCTTTAATATAAGAGAGCGGATAGAAAATATGAAACAAACTCTGCCTAATAAGGTGGAGGAAGGAAAGAAGGTAGTCGAAGAGTTGGTAAAGCAATACCCCTTTTTGAAACAGCCAGAACTGATGACAAAGATGCTTTATGTATATTTGAAGTATGGAAATAGTTTCTTGGAGTCTATACAACGCCCGCTTGAGTTAAAACCTACTATAGCATCTGAAACTATGAAACTAATGTGGGTCAATGGCGCTGTTGAATCTTTCCTTAAAAAAGAAGGTATGTTGAAGAAAGTTGCGGTAATTTACGTAGGGCAAATAAATGAAACTAAACAGGTAGAGGACAATGGAATGAAAAGGAAGATTAGGAACTTCACTGCTATAATTGATAAGAAAGTACATACCATAATAGTATCGGGAATGCAAATAGAAAAGTATAATGTTAAAGTGGGAAAGGTTTATGAGATGAGTTTAGCACAAAGTAACGGAGGGACTTATTATGCTGTAGATAATCCAATAATCAATGAATTGAATGAAGAGATAAATTGGAGTGAAGTCGCAGAGATATTACTTTCATCATACCCCAAACTTAAGCCTCCATTTGACTTAGCTGTATCAACAAAAAGAGATTACGTCGTAATGGGTCTAATAAATAAACTAAATCCTAAATTTGGACTGGTAAAATTCATAGATGAAAGCAATATTGAATATACAATAGGCATTCCTAATCCATCTGATATTTTACATGATGGCGATCCTATAATTGTTGTTGGGAATATAATAAAAGCAAATCCTCCTAATGGGCAGAACCAACAAATACAATTAGACTACATAATGCTCGCTAAAATAGCAATTAATTTGAACTTCCCATCAAACGTAGCAGTAAATACCAACTCTACTGTATTTGATGAAACAACAAATATGACTGAAGATGAAGTGAAAAGATTGTTCGGTGATGTAAATGGCGCTTGAAGAATTGGCAAAAAAGTATGGTTTTAAGCTGCAAGGAACGAATGATGACTATTATTTTAAACCTACTTTTACAAATTGGGGCGATAAAGGAGTAGGAAAGACCTCATTTGCCTTTAGTGCATTCGCGGGAACAATAGTTGCATTATCATATGATGGGAAATCGAGAATAATTAAAAAGAAATTTGTCGATCTTGATCCTAAAAATAAAGATAGGATAATTGTCGAAGATTTAACAATTCCTGACTATAACGATGACAGTATTTCCATTGCGCCAGAATTCATTTTAGATACAGGAGAACTCGTTGTAGAACAGACAAGATATGTATTGGCTAATTATAAACCTGATTGGTTTTTATTTGATGGCGAAGATCTTCTGGTCCAACATTGCGAAATGTATATGAGAAAAAGACAAGGGATAATGCCATTTGAAGGTTTTAAAAATCTGAATTTATGGAAAGAAAGGAATGCGTACATAAGACAACTCCATCGTTTAGCGCAAAGAAATGCTAGGGTAGGAGTTATATACAATACTACTTACCAAATTGAAGAAGTAGATAGAGCAGGCGAAACAAAAAAAATTGAAAAACCTAAATGGGCAGACCTTGTGATGTACGAAACTGATTTTGCATTTCACATTTTTACCGCACATGACTCTAAAACGGGCAGAGAACGGTTTTACGCAAGAGTTACTACGACTAAATATGATAGCATATTACCATATGGAAAGTTATTCGATGTAACAGATTATCCAGTTCTCTTCACTCCAACTATGTTCTTACCAAACGCAATAAATAATCCCCAAAATCAAACTGTAAATACTGAAGCGAACAAAGAAAACAAAACTGATAAGATGAACAACGGAGGTAAAAAAGAAGATATGAATAGTGATTGGGATGTGTAATTATGTTTGAAACTCTTTATTTTAATTATGATTATAATTTTTTACCACGTACTTTAGGAATCCCATCTCAGTGGGAAATTTTTAATTTAAATTCAATAGATAAATTGAGAGAGAAGTATTCAGGAAAACTTCCATTATATATAAGTCATAATCAACATCATAAAAACTTAGTCTTCTATAGGATGATGATGTTTGATTTCGATGGAGAGGAAGAAGAAGTAGTAAATGATGTATTAAATTTCATTAGTTATTTTAAGGGATATAAAAAATTAATAAACTATACTGGCAATGGAATACATGTATTTATAAGGGTCAATCCTATTTTTGTTTTGTCTTCTGATTTAAAAGTCAAAAAATTTCAAGTCGAATTAAAACAAAAATTGAATTTAAAAACTCTCGATGTAGCGACAGCTGAACCTAAGAAATTAACTAGATTGTTATTGGCTAGATATGTAAAAAAAATTGGAGGGGTATATATAAGGTCTTTAAGACATACCATTCCTATTAGAGAGGATGATTTATATAATTTGGAAGATGTAAAAGAAATGAGCTTACAAGGTAATTTCACACATATTAATATGCAATATGGGAAGTTATTAGATGTTTCAAATTTAATTGAAGAAGATAAATTTTTAAAGGTAAATCAATTATTCTCTACCATTAATTTAGATTTAATTCCAGATGATGATTTTTTAATTCTTGCGCGTTTAATTTTAAATTCTTCTGCTAATCTTTTTGATGGAATAATGAAAAATGATCCTCCTGATATTATTAGATTTAGGGCGGTAATAGCAATAAAATCGTTTGGGCTAGATGAAGAAAGCGCATTTCAATTTATTTTACGGATATCAAAATTAGCAAATTGGGTTGATAGAAATCCAAATATTATAAGATTAAAAGTTCATCAAATTTATTCTAAACCATATTTTTAATTTTATATTGTTCCGCATATCATATGTCAAAACGTTTATATATTAGTTCAAAATATACTATATGGAGGTGAAAAAATGAATAAAGAAGAATTTAAAAAGAAATTCAACGATGCAATACGACAGAGATATCTAGAAGATATCCCAAAGGTTACAGTAGAACTAACAACTGGAGAACGTATAATTGCGACAGACTATAGTATATCAGATCATGGTGCTATCGTTTTCTTAGATCTAAAATACGAAGGGCTAGGATCAGAAAATTACGAATCGCATATACTACTGAAAGATGTAAAGGACGTTTATTAATCTTTTTTATTTCATTTTTATCTATTTATCCGATAAAATCTAGTAAATTTTTAAATACCTTTTTTGTTTTATCGATTTAATGTTAGACGAAACTCAGGAAAGACCTTACGTTTTGAGTATGATCAATACTATTCGCTCTTCATCACTTACATCATTTGCGCAATATTATTCATCTTTGACTGGAGATGCATGGGAATTTATATTTGCGCAACTATTAATGATAACTAGTCAAAATCTTGGAATTTATATTGATATTCCTACCTATCCTAGGATTTCGGCTTATCCTAATCTTTTCATTATTCTTATCGCTCCTCCGGGAGTACATCATAAAAGTACAATAATAAATCGTACAAAAAACATAACTCAAAAGATTACAGAATTAGTTCAAAATGAAGATTACATTAAAAGTATTACAAATCTACAATTAGCGGGTAGTATGGAAGGATTTATGGAAAGATTGGCAAAAGGCGATAAAATTGATCTATACAATGATGAATTTGGTAGAGTATTATCCGCATCTGCAAGAGGAACGTACGAAACAGGGTTATTAGAGGTATTGAATAATGCCTATTATAAGAAAGGAACCGCAAGTTTAAGGAGAGAGTTAAAGTTTGGTTTAGAAGGTGGGAGAAAGGAGGGTAGTAAAAATAGGGATTTGATAGTTCCTGACGGAAAATATGTCACGTTTTTTGGCGCAATACATGAAAATGAGATGACAGAAGAAATGTATAGGGTAGGTATAGTCAGAAGAAGTATTATTGTTTATTTATCTTATGAAAGTGTAATAACGGAACCAGTAGCGTATGATAGAGAGTCAAACGAATTGGCTAATGCTATCGAAGAAGCTATTATAAAAGTTATGGCTGAAGCAAGAGCAAATTTTGTCAAATGGAGTTATCAACCAACAATTGAACTGAAAATAGATGAAAATAACGAATATGATTATATTCAACAACATAAACATCTTCCAATTAATTTTGAGTATAGTGATGAAGCAATAGAATTTCTCAAGGAATTATATACCACTGCAATGAAAAATGCTAAACAAGAAAAACGACAACTCTATCCCAACGAATCGGTAGAATTAATTACGCGAATCGCAATAAACATAATGTTATGGGACGCGATGAGAAAGGAGAAATATTCAAATTTAGTTTTGACAAAAGAAAATTTAATTGAAGCAAAAAATTATATGGAAAAAATAGTAGAGAATTATATTAAAGCAGTTTCTGCTGTCGAAGATAAAGATATAGCTGAACGCTCAAAAAAGGTATATAATTATGTTATAAAGAAATGCGAAAATTTCCCGTATTTTATTAATCAAGGCGACGTTATGAACGCTGTAGGACAGAAATGGGAAAATTTACAAAGAGAGAACGCGATAGTTCATGCTATAGAAGAAAATAAAATAGCAAGGTTTGAAGTTACATATATTAAAAAAAGAACTGGTTATATATTATGTCCATACAATCGTGTAGATGATGTCATTTCAATACTTGAAAAAATGATAAATGAAGGAAAGATTTTGAATTTCAGGGAAGTACGTAAAAGATAGGCTTTTTATTATATTCGTTTAGTAGTTATGTAATAAGTTTATATATTAGCTTGAAATATACTTATGTGAATGAGAATTAAACTAATAATTAGCATTGTTATAATAATAATACTAATATTTTTATTGCAACCTTAAAATCTGCTTATTATAAATAAAACACCTAATACACCTACAAATGCGCATGAAGTAGTCATATGCTGGAACGTGGGGATTAGTTAATGTTAATGGTATATTAAAACCATCTTATTTTGCGTGGGAAAATACTGCAAATGAATAATAAACCATATATAAAATTTATATTAAATAAAACGTTAAAAAATACTAAACTTTTATTCGTTAAAAAATACTAAACTTTTATGCAAAAACTAAACTTTTGCTAGCCTTTCAAGACGATTTCGTGATGACAAATACTAAACTTTTAAGAAAAAACTAAACTTTTAAGAAAAATTAGCTTGAGTGATTAATGAACTAGGAAAATTAACGTTTCATTTCGAATAAAAATTAACTACTCAAGCAATAAATCAAGTAAATTTACCTGATTAAATATCTTATTAAAAATTAACGTTACATCACGATTTCGACACATATAATCAAGTAAATCAAGTAGGGTAATAATAATTAGTATATATACTGAAAAAGTAGTATTTTATTAAAAGTTTAGCCTTAAAAATAAAAGTTTAGTATTTTAATTTAAGTTTGAACGTTGAAAAATAACGCTTTTAGAAAACAAAGTTCCGTATATAAGCTATAAAAGTTTAGTCTATAGTTCATTAATAAAAAATACTAAACTTTTATTTTACAAACTTCTAATATTAAAAAGATGTTTTATATTACTTGATTTAATTGATTATATATGTTGAAATTATGATGAATCATTAATTTTTAATAAGATATTTAATCAAGTAAAATTACTTGATTATTACTTGATTGGATAATTTTTTTGTAATAATAAACTATTAATTTTTCTATTTCAATAACCAATCAAGTTAATTTTTTTAAAAGTTTAGTCTTAAAAATAATATTAGAATCAATAAATTCTAAATAATATTAGAATCAATAAAATTCAAATAGAAAGAATTTATCTATATATTATGTTTACTTGTCCGTTTTGTAATGCAAGTTTTCAATATGAAGATAGGTTAAAGGTGCATATAGTACAAAAACATTTGAATTTACCAACCGATATTAAACAAACTTTTGATGACAAAGAAAATACGAAAGAAGTTAAACCAAAAACTAATGAAGAAGTAAAGGATAAAGATATAAAAGATAAAGTTTTGGAGATTAAATCTCCTCCCCCAATTAAACCTAAAAGGTTTAAAATTGTGAGGAGAAGTATGAAAGATACAATATTGATAACTTGGGAAGGAGAATTCTACTTTAAATTTATTCTTTCTAACGCTACTTCTGAAATGAAAAATGAAATAAGCGAAGGTATTGCAAATTGGATATATAATTATTTAAAAACTAACAAAGACGTTCAATTTAGAGTAGTAAAACAAGATTGATAAAAATCTAGTATCTAGAAGGAAATATACTCAAATCTATCCAAAAATTCATTAAAAGTTTTTATATTAGATCGTATTTTTAGAATTATGATGTGGAATATCTGGGAGGTATTATTAACCATCATAGGACTGGGTTTATTGATAGCCCTGTTCCTGGCGAGAAGCGGTGCGAAGTTTCCGCTGATAAAAAGACATGAAGCGGCCACACTAGTATTCGCACTGGCAGCGCTTTTCCTTGCTTTTGCAATGGTGACAGGAGTTTTGACAGTAACGCAAACAACTACTACGATAAATACACAGCAGACTGGTCCAACTTATGACATTACTTATTACTTGGGCAATGTTCAGGGCGCATCTGCAGCATCAAATACTGCAACGACCGTAACACTTGCATCTAAGATAGCAACAATCAATGGCGTGAATGGAATAGAGACAACTGCAAATCTCTATAATGGTGGAGACTTTGTAGTTGGCGCAGATCACAACGCAACAATTGGACAGGCACAGTATTCAGTAACATTGTATAGGACTGACACAAATATTGGAAATATAACATTTTCAGTATCGGCAGTTGGAATTCCAAGCATATCAAATTCAACAACTGGAAAATCCTATTCACTTGTAGTAGAGACAAGCTCAGGACAATATGAAGTTTTCTTCAATAACAATACATTAGAATATAACATATTTGTACACACGATAGCAGTTGGCGGAGAGGTTACTTTCTGGGTAACAATCGATTACAATGTTAACGCAGTTCAGGCAATGAGCCAGTATCAGATTGAAACATTCAATCTAAACATTGCATTTGGAAGCGGACAGTCAATAAGCATACCCAATGAAATTGTAAAGGCTTCGTAAAGGGAAATTTTTAATTTATTCTTTTAATTTTTATTTATTTTTGCAACAATAAAATTTTTATAGTAATTTTTAATATTATTTTGTGAAAGACGATCCTGATTTTGGAATTTTGGATAATTCTGATAATAATAGTAGAAAAATTGACACTTCAGATCCTAAAGATATCAGAGAAGAGAACGAGTCTAAAAAGTCTTATTCAGATTGGGAAATGCGTATTTATAGTTTAGAAGACAAAGCTTCAATGTTAGACGATAGGAGAGCTGCGCAGATAATGAAAACTATTATATCTTCACTTCTTGTTTGTTTAGGTAGTGTACGCGGTTATGAAGAAGAATACAAGAAATTTAGAGAGAGGTTTATCAATCTTCCAAAATTAGGAAATTTAAAAACTCAATTACAAGGAAATGATTATGATATTGTCGAATTGCAGACAAACGAATCAATTTATGTACCTCTGGGACAGTTAAGATTGGGAATTCAGATTATGTTTGAAAAACAAGCGAGCAGATTGTTACAAGAAGCGATGGTCCTTGAAACTGATATTAAGAGGGTTTTAAGAAAAGAGTTGAAGTTCTTCGATGAAAGGAAAACATTTAACAGTAATGAGTATATAAAGATGCAGATAATGAACTCTGCAATGCCAACAGCTCCAGAACCATTTGAGAGTATAGATAATGTGGGCGATATTTTACCACCATCTACTTCGCCAATGGATGATGAAAATGACAATATCGACATACGACCGAGAAAGTAAAAACAATAATACAAATTCCAATTTAGCAAGTTTAAATCTAAGCGCGATATATTTAGGACAAGAATATGAAAGAATGATAAACAAAGATTTCTATACCGGAGAGGACATTAGAAAGATGTTTAGACTTATACCTCCCGAAATTCAATATTATGAAACGACAACTGAAAAGGGAAGATTTGTTGTTAATTATCCTGCTCACGTCGTTTTAACAAATTGGTTGAATGCGTGGATTGATTATAAAGAAGGGAGAAGACCAGACAACCCATTAAATTCTTGGAAAGTTACGATGAAGTTAAAACAACTGTTAGAAATGGGAAGAAGGCAAAAAGCAGAAGAATTAGGCGCTGTAGGCCTTCCGATTCTTCATTCCTATAGTAATATAACATTTGATTACGAAGATTACCGTCCTAGTGTCTTTTTAAAATGGACTGGAAATTATAAAAAGAAACCACTTGATTATGGCGGAAATGTTTGTATTATTTATGGTACACAAGGGTCGGGGAAAACATCTAAAGCGCTAAAACTATTTGTCGAGAATGCAATTCCTGAAGGAATTAAAGTTATGGGTAATATTCAAATTGAAGATGATTTAGAGGGATACACGTATGTCACAAGAGAGAGTGATATATTGTTAAATGCTATAAGTAACGCGATGAAAGATGAACCATCACTTGCAATAAAAGATGAGCAACAATTAGGTGGGTTTGATAAAACTCATACAACGACAGTCGATAACCAAGAAGATGACGCTATTATCCGTCTTACAAGAAAACTTAAACTTTCAGAAGTTAGGATATGGCACGAAGAAAGGAAAATTGCGACATCGGTTATGGGAAGCGTAAGGATGATGATTAAATGTTATGGGGGAACTGAAGAAAAAGCAAAGCCATTAAGGAAGAAAGCAACGTTTATTAATGTGAAAGATGGTACACAAGAATCAAGCTTTGATGTAGATGGTATTCCAAATACTTCTTTAAGATATAAGACAGACGATCCCGCGCCTTTTATTATGGATATTTCAATCACTCTTATCTATCAATATTTAGCAAAAATAATGAGTGAGACAGCTAATGAAAAGAATCATTATGAATTATTGAGGGATGAAATTCTAGTCCATAGAAAATTTTATGATGAAACCGGAAAAAGAGTTGATAGAAAAACGTTTAACGAGTTCCAGAAATGGCGCGAAAAGAATAAACTTTCTGAATAAACTATTTTTTTCTTTTATAAAAAAATTCAAATACGCAATGATACTATAATATTATGAAACAAAAGATGAAACTTCCTTTATCCATTTTATCCCTTTTAGATAAAAATGAAGAATTTGTAAAAAAAGTAGATAAAGGAATGAAAAATCAGAGAGCAAGAAGTGAACTAATAGATGAAGTTATAAAAAGATTTGTAAGTAAATATAAAGTTTTTAATGTAATTAGTGTTAAAAATGAATCAATAGTCGTAAGAAGCGATTATTTAGATTTGATATACGAAAATAAAGGTTGGGGGCAACATTCATTAGATGTTTGGATTTCAATGATAATTGAATTAGAGTTAGGTAGTCATAAAGACAATAAACTGCCCGAAGATACTCATAAAACTGCTGAAGTCTATTCAATTCCGACATATTTGTTTGAAGGAATTAAAACGAAAGAGGAAAAGGAAAAGTTAGCGATAGATTCTATTGCGTATTTATTAAAAACTACTACTCCATATTTTACAAAAGAGAGAACGAGGACAATTGTTTATGAAACGCGCGATGAACTTTACTACTACATTCTCGATTTAAAAGGTCGCGGCTCTAAGTTTTTCGATAATTTAGTCGCATTTGCAATAAACTATTATTCTGTAGAAGTATTAAACAAAAATTTTTATATTTGACATATTATTGAATAAAACTTTTTATATTTGATGTTTATCGATTAATTATGGCAAAAAAGATAAAGTTTAAACATCATCCTGGATATGATTATAAGAAGGGAGTTGATTGGAATGTTAAAAAAGGGATGGATTATGCAAAAAAACATCATCTATCATTAGAAGATGTGAAAAAACAATTAAACTTTCTCGCTAATTTAAATAAGAATAAAAATAAAAAAGTTTCAGATATTTATAGGAGAGCAGCGGAAAAAGTTTCAGATTTTGGTAAAAAGTTAAATAATAACAAAAAGAAAAATAAAAAAGGGAAGATAGAAGAGAAGATTATTGACTTTTTTAAAGAAGATAAGGAAAAACTCGACAGAAATGTTTAAATATTATTAGTATATTTGGTAATATGAAATGTCCTAAGTGTGGAGCTAAAATAAGTAAAAATGGTTTTCGTAATGGAATACAGTTGTATAGATGTAAAAATAATCACGCATTTAATGAAAATACATTATTTAGTGATAAATATAAAAATACTATTAATAAAAAAATTGAAGACGAATATGCTCGTTTTAAAGAGAGAAAATCTTATTTTGACAAAGATGGCATGTTAATTCTTCCTCCTTCCGTACGCAAAATTGTTTAAAAGTTTAAATATTTAGTTGTTATATTTTATCTATGTGTAGAATGGGATTTGTTTCAACAACTTCAATTACTGACCATACAAAAATTATTAAAGATGCTTCTACGTTTTATAGTGATGAAAATCCAGATGGTTTTGGATTTGCTTATTTACGTGAAGGGAGGATAATATATTATAGTAAAACGAAGGAAAGCGCAAAACAATACTGGATGATGAATCCGCAAACTAAAATAATCTCACACTTATCTTTATTTCATGATAGAAAAGCTTCTGTCGGATCTATTTCGAGTTCTAACTCTCATCCTTTTGTTTCAAATCAAGTCGCACTTGCACATAACGGAACTCTTCATAACTATGAGAGGTTAAAAAAGCATTTAATTGAAAAAGGGTTTAATTTTACATCACAAACTGATTCTGAAATCCTATTAGCATTGTGGATATTTTACAAGACTAAATTTATTTCAAAACTAACAGAATGGAATGTTGATGGGAAAGTGACGACAATTATTTTAACTTTGGACGGATTATATTTATATACAAACAATAATGCAATGGTTGTATATAGAACAAAAAATAGTTTAATGGGATTTTCAGATACACGATTTTTAGGAAGTGAAGATGCTACTCAAATTCGTCCAAAAGTTTTGTACTTCGTATCAGGAAACAATATCACTCCCATATCCCAAAATTCAAATACCTTTTAACCTTTTATAATCATGGATACAATAACTTATGCAGAATCAGTCTTTGAAAAATGTTTACAAATATTGAAGGAGAGAGAGAAATATAATGGAGTATTAGAAAGAACTACTAATATTTTTAATGAAGTGACAAATAATAATATAAAGGCAGATGAAGCATATCTATTTCTCGCATTAATGAAATTGGAAAGGTTAAAGAATGAAAAGTCAACTGACAGTCTTATCGATATGATCAATTATTTAGTACTGTATTCTAAAACTTTTATTAAAGATCTTTAAAAACTTTTTATACTTGTTGTTTATTGATTAATTATGTACATTACATCTGGTTGTAGTAGGAGCAATAATGTTATAAAAAATGGGGTAGTAATAAAACAGATGGGGAAAGAAGAATGGGATTATGTTTATTTAGAAACTAAAGGTAATACCCCTATGGAAGTTATTGAAAAAATGAAAAGTGTAATTCCAGCCGATAAATGGGATAAAAGTTCAGAAGACGCGGTTTGGTATAGTAGTGTAAAAAGTCAAACTCCAGACAAAACAGGAGTAGAATGGTTTAGTACGCATGGCGGAATATACTTTATTGATTATTTTATGAACGAAGAACGTTATACTTTTAAAGCAGGCGTTTGGGGAAGATTTTATAAGAGAAAAGGTCACAAGGTATGGTACGGAATGGCAAATGCAGGGAAAGAAAGTTACTTTCACTTTCGAAAATTTCTACAATAATTGCCCGTTAACCGTTTCTAAAGAACGGAGTTAGAATTTTTTAAAAACTTTTTATACTCGTTATTTATTGTTTATTTATGAAATTAAAAAGTTCTACTGTTCCTCCAATTTTAATTTTGGCTCTCATTATCCAAGCTACTCTTTTGATCAATGGGTCAGCTTTGTTTGGATCATACTGGAGTGAGTACGAACCAATTCTGACAATTTATATTCTTCTCGACGCCGTTCTCTTTCCACTTTCATTTATGAAAATCATCCCTTTCCTCGAAATTACAGTTTCTGATGCTATTATTGTTTTTATCCCAACTTTTTTGATAGGCGGGTTTTTATTTCAAACATTATTTAGAGTTTCCCCAATCACAGTTCCAGTCACTAACTTTTTCCTTGATTTCATCTTCCAAATTTTTGTTGTAGCCTTTACCGAAGAGATGATATTTAGGGGGATCTTATTACAATATAATTTAGGTCCTATCCCAGGCTGGTTATGGACAGGTATAGCATTTGGGTTTGCTCATTTAAATTCATATACAACGCGTCTTGGACTTGACTGGGGAGCTCTTATAATTGCTGTCCTTATGGGTTGGCTGTTCGGTTTAATTGTAACATATTTCTCAAAAATGAATCTCAGCGGGGTGGGTCTTACAATCACTTGGGCTTTACATAGCGCATGGAACGTTGCGCTAACTACCACAATCTTCTCACTAATGATCTTCTCATTAAATTCATCAATAATAAATCTTCAATTGACGTTTTTAGGAATAACTACATTATTATTTATTGTAGTTTTTATAAAATTTAAACGTTTTGAAAACGCTTCTCATTCCGTAGATTTTCAATAAAAATTAAATACTTTTTTTATTTTTTTAGTTCGTGATAACAATGAATTGGAAAAATAGGATGTTTTTAGAAGCGGCTCAAAAAGGAATAGATTTGAGTTTAGTGGAAGTTTTGGTCGATGAATGGGAACAGGTATATCCAGATGATGAACCAAACGATTTGGAGGAACTTTTCTTTGAACTAAATTTACCTATGTACTATTAGCCCATCTTTATTGTTTAAAATAATTTTTTCTTTTAATGTTATTTTTTCCCATTCTTTTTTATCAATTGTAACTTTTTCATGCGGAAGTAAGATTATTTCATTATTCATGCTACCATAGAAGATTACTTGCGTTTTCTCTATGCTTACTATATTTTGTCTCAATATTATCATTTTTTTAGATAAAAAATTTGCAAGTTCTCTTCTATTTACTAAAACGCTTTGTACCAAATTATTATCTATCTTTTTAGTTGCGTATATTAATTTCAAATCTACAATATTTGAATTTAAAGATGGATCAGTCGTAATAATGTATTTTTTCATTGTTTGTAAATTTAATAATTCTGTCGTCAATAATTCCCAAGTATCAATTCGCGTATCTCGGTGGTAGAGTAAAAAATCATTATCTTCTGAAATTTTATTTTTCAACATTTCTATCGACATTATAATCTATCAGTCTATTTGAACTTTTTTCGGATCGAAGTGTAAGAAACTGATTTAACGAAAAACGGAAATCTTAACTTAATAAAAAATGACACTATGTCAAATCGTTTCGACAAAACTCTAATAATTAATTACATTAAACAGGAAGTTAAGAACGTTTCATTCAATTTTTAAATTAAATGTAGATAAAAATCATGTAGTTATAATAATCGAAGAATTCATAAAATTCAAATAGTACTTTTCATTGTATAAATTGTGAATAAGTCAATTGTATTGTTGGTAATGATAATGTCGATTTTTATACTATTAACTGTAAATGCGAGTAATACAAATTTAACGTCGCTTGGAATTTCATATGTAAAAACGAATATAAATACTTACAACGTTACATTTTGGGACAATAATTCTTTAAACGTAACAATAAATCAAATATCATCTACCAATATAACTCATTTTTCAATTAACAAAACTACAGTAAAAACTTACATCATCGCTTCAAATTTAACTCTTATCATGTTATATAACAATACAATCATTAAACAGGTCGTATTACAATATACTTCTATTGCATCTTTTTTTAGTTTGACAATTAATGCGTTATATAATAATACATATTTAGTACAATACCATACTTTAATACCCGCTACTTTATTGATAAAAAATTCTAGTGGAGTAACGATTTTATCTCAAACTCTAACAAATCAATATGGTTTTGTGTATATCCCATCAGGTCTTAACCCCAATTCTGCTGTCATTTTATATAATAACACTCCTGTAATAATTCAACCCTTCCCTTATATTATACCTCCGCAAGTTCATACCATAATAGTATATGAAGGGATTAGTGATAAAAATGCGATTTTAATTATTTTTGGTTCGTTTTTTGGATCGTTTTTACTTGCTTTATCGGTTATAGTTGAAACAAAAAGAATTAAACATAAACTTGGAACAAATAAATCTGAGTTAATAGAAGAGAGATTGGAGAATAATCCATTAGCGAATACAAAAATTCAAGATCAAGAACTATTAAAAGGGATAGTAAAAATAATTCAAGAAGCTGAAGAATTAAGATTAAAGTATGAAAAATCGAAAGAAGAGTTGGATAAACAGATCGAAAAAGTTGAAAAATTGTTAGGGAAAATTAATGAACGTTAAATTGGGAGGGGAAAAATGAACTTTAACAGGGCAAGAAAAAAGTATCTTAAAAGATTTAGTAAAGAAATGTCTGGCGAAAATGAAGTACCAGTCAATTCTATTGTCATATATATCTTTGGTACAATTTTTATCTCTATTTTATTAGCAATATTAACTCAAAAAATTGTAAAACCCGTAGTTATTAACCCATTTCTTCTTCTTTTAATGATATTCCTTCCAAGCATTACATTAGTGTATCTCGTTTTTCTTTCAATAAAATATTTCAATTTACGTATTTTTTCGGATAGGTATTCATTTGCAGCAATATATACTGACTTAAAAGACGCGCCAATTCAAACTGTTAAGGATTTCAATAATAATAAAATCGATTTTTCCATAATTCCTTTAGGAGGCGCAATTGTCCGCGATTTCATTCCTTTACGAGGAGGAGGGAGAGAGGGATTTCTTGTTGTTGATAAAAATTTAGCTATGAATTTAGGAGGAACGATATTTGTAATGAGCGATCTTATAGTAACAACAGTAGAAGCCTTGCCGACTGAATTAAGAGTGAGGATTGAAAATCATTCTTTATATAAACCTTATACAAAAATATATTTTGGTGCGATAGAAAAAAGGATTGATGGAATGAGTATTAATGAGTATTTGGAAATGCAAAATAATCTTGTAATAAGAGATTTTTGGGCTTTATATGACGCTGTAGAATTATATAACGAGCATTTAGAAAAAATGTTGAATGTTTCAGATTCGCATGTCAAGAGGTTGAAAAACTATGAATGATAAAATAGTAGATATTATTATTCCCGACGATGAAGATTTTAAAATAAATCCTTTAATTTTACTGATAGGAATGGGAAGCTTTTTGTTGATAGTCTTAGCAATCAATAATTATCAAAATATCCCGAATGTCGAAATTAATCCTTTCTTATTGATAAGTATTACTATCGTTCCATTGATGATGATTGGCTTTTTCACAAAAAAATATGTCCAATCTAAATCTATTCACATCTTTACTCCGGGAGGGTATTTTTGGAGTACGTTAATGTTAAATGTTAAAACTGTCCTTTTACCTATTACAAATAGAGATAGTAAAAGTGTATCAGTATATTATTTGATAATTCCCTTAGGAGGAGGCGCAATTCCAAATTGGCTTCCGTATTTTGGAGGAGGAAGAGACGGTTTTATGGTCGTTAATAAAAGGTTGGTAATAGATTTAGGAGGGAATGTTTTTGTAGCAGGAACTCCTATTAAGATAACTGTCAACGAACTTTTCCCAACTTTAAGAAAGGAAGTTATGAGTCATAAATTATTTAAAGGTAATCCTGATAAAGTTCCAATTTATTATGTGGATTTATCGATGAAAGTTAGGGATTCAGATTTGGGAAGAGAAAATACTAATAATGAACATTCAAAATTAACTACAGTTGGCGAAATTAGACAGAGATATTTATCAAATATTCAATATTCAAAATATTTAGAAGAAGAAGTTGCAAATCGTAGGTCAATAGAAAGAGCGTTAAATGATGCTTTAAATAATAGGAGAACGATTAGAAGAGAAAGGGAAGATGAAAATAATAATGAGAATGATAGAATGTGATGGTTTTTTTAAAATTTTTTAAAAACTTTTTATATGAGAAGTTTATCTTTAACTTAGTATGAAGAATTTAACCTTAGCACTTATTGTAGTTTTTATCCTTTTAGGAGCTATAGTAGTCATTGCTCCAACCGTTGCAAGTATCACGTCCACCCCCTTAAATAACAATGATACAACTGCAAAAATTTGGGCTGGCAATTCTGGAGCTTATATAAAGACCGCCGAATCGATTAGTGTTTCTCCAAATCCTACAAGTAATGAAATATGGACTCCAGGAGCAACCGACGTTTATGTAATCTCCGTTCCTCAGGGAAGTCTATTTTCGCAGTCTATTGTCCCCCAAATAGTCTGGTCTAGCCCGAACAAACCTGTTCTTAGTGATCTGACAAATTGGTTTTTATATGGACAACTGTATTATAATTTTACACCTTACATATATTCATCTGGCACTTTCGGCTCCACTTCTCAAGTTTCATACACTAATTTCACAGCGAGTGGCGTTTTCAATGACGGAAGCGGATATGTTGGTTTTGCTCAGGGTTCTTTCCCAGTTAACTGGAATTCGACTCAAACAAATATCAATGCCGCATTTGGAATATTAACCGTTACAGCTTCGATTACATTCAAAGCAGAAAGCGTTGTCAATGGTGTAGTATTAAGCGGTCCATATTATGGGCATGCAACTACATTTGCACAGATATATGTAGTCCCAGGCACATCAACGATCAATCCCATAAAGACGGTACTGGCAGGGGAAAATGTCTATATTACAGGAACAATATGGTATGGTGAATATACACTTGCAATCTATAACCCAAGCGGAGCAATGGTCTATAATACTACACTCCCGCAAATAACAAATCCTTATCCAAACGACTTTAATGTCACATATAAAACCCCTCCAAACGTTTATGGTCAATATAGGGTGAAGATTTACAATTACGTAGTTCAGACATCTGAAGAACAATTCTTTTCAGTTGCAAGGTATAATGGAACAAGTAGCGGATTTTTGCCTCTACCTACTATAACCCTTTCCAACCCTAACACCTTGTCAGGGTATTACAACCCGAATACGGTCGTAACATATACAATAAAGGAAAAGTTTAATCATACACAGACACCTCCTCAGACTATTTATTTCAACATAAACATATGGATAGGTAGTCAAGTAGAGGAACCCCCCTCTTCTTCAGCTTCATGGATAACATTTAATGTAAATGCAACTGCAGTAAAATCGGCGGTAGGCAATGTTACAATTTTCACATATACAGGAACGTTTATCATTCCATATAGCGCGTCAAATAATTACATCACAATAGATGTAGTTGCTGTGGGCGAGAATAATAATGGAGCGATATATGCTTCCCAACCAGCTATAGTTGAACTTTCAATAGGACAGCCAACACATCATGGAGGAAAAGATATATTATATGCAGTTTTGGAAATGATTGGATTCATCGTATCTGGTCTTGTCGCTGCATACCTCGATCCTGATACAATAGTTTCAAGGATTATGGTTTTCAGTAGTGCACTGTTTTCGGCGATTTTAGTTTACGTAGTTAATATAGCAGGAGTGTTGTAATTTTTTCTTTTTTTTTTTATTTTTATATAAAAATCAATTTTAAACTAATAATAAAAATGTTAGGCTGAACCGTTATATTTCTTGGGGTCATACTATATGATACAATAAGTTTATATACCTCTATGTTATTTATATAATGGTGATAAAAAATGATAAATGAGGAAATAGAGAATAAGGAGAAGGAAAATAGGGAATTAACGGTGAAGGAATTTGAAGAATTGTGGAACAAATCGGCGCAATTCGACGATTATTTTAAGTATGTAATTAAACATACTACTGTAGTCGATAGGTGCGGAACGGAGATAATGGCTAAAGAATACTATATGGAAGTCGAAAACGGCGAAGTCACAGTTGTTCTCCGCAACGAGCATGGTTATATAGCTTTTGTTAAATTGAAAAATATAGTAGATGTTTATTAAGGAGGGATAAAAATGGAAAACAAAGAAATGGATATTAATGAAATAGAAAAACAATGGGCTGAAAATTTTAAAAAGAAATTAGTTGAAAGGGAGAAACAAAAGAAAGAAATGAAAGAGAGAAGAAATCAAGAAATTCGTAAGGGTTTCGAAAGGTTCTTGAGAAGCAATGCTAAATATATTGCTATTTATCGTTCTGGAAAGTATGTTTTAACAAATGATGTAAATTCGCTATATGATGATAGAAATGAGCATGCTGATGATGATGAAGTTTTGGCTTTTTGGATAGATAAAAAAGAGCTTGAAGAAGAATTCGAAAGATCTAATAAAACAATTAATGACTTTTTAGATTATTTTATAAATGATTTAATAAAATTTTATTTTTAATAAAATTTTATTGGGGTGAGTAAAATGGTTGAGGAAAATGAGTATGAAAAAATAGAGCAGAAATTAAAAGAATTTCTTGATGTTGATGTCGGGGAATTGAGGGATGAAATCATAGAAAATGCGGTCTGGCTGAGGAAGGACCCTTCGAAATTTGTAGTCGTGAGGATCTTCCCTGACGGAACCTATGACGTCGGAATCGGCCAACAAGGAAGTCATGATGGGCTTTCTTATGAGGAAAGGTTCTGGGTAGAATTCTCTCTGATCGAGCCATGGGATCTTCCGGAATTTGAAACCGTCATTGAGAATGAGGACGGAGAAGGATATATAGACAGTGATGGGTTCGGTTATGATGTTGATGATCTTTTGGAAGCAGTCAGGACCAGCGTTGCTTCAGGATTTTATGATGATTTTGAGTACGAATGGGAAAAATTCTTGAAGGAATTCGATGAATGGTACGAAGCGTTAAAAGGGAGCGGAGAGTGACAAAATGAATAATTTAGAGAAAAGAATAGATAAATTACTTGAAGAGCGTAAGAAATATCTAGATATGCTATACAAAGAAAACGATTGGAGGCGTGGAGAAAGGATAAAGAGGGTTATTGAACATTTAGATAATGAGATTGAGAAATTATTGGTTTTATATGAGGGGATTGGTTTAAATGGAAGAAAATAAAAAAGTAACAGAGAATGACATTAAACTTTATGATGCTTTGGTGGAGGCAGATAGGTTTTTGTTTATGGCCGTGATTATGGATAAAGGTTATTTGAATAAATCAAAGATACAAACAAAGATAGAAACAGTAAAGGGCAAAGTACAGCAATTAAGAAGCGAGGTATTCACTGAACTTTATTACTATACAATAGACAATAATGAAAAGCTTAAGGGGTATAACAACCTACCGCAACAGGTATATATAATACATAGTCTAAATTCAAGTTATCCACACGAAGAAGCTGATTTCTTTGTAATAGGCAACTTACCATTTGAGAAACAGGGATATGATATGCATGATTGTGAATATGTAAAAAAGTTCAGGTTTAAATTTCCAGCATACAGGTATGCGTTTTCAGATTATGGCCATATAAATAGTTGGCATGTAGATTTTACAGGATGGACTGATGTTACGGATTGGCTAAAGGAGAGTGATTGAAAATGGAACAGATTAAACAGGCTTTAAATATCATTTCTAATATAAATAAAGAAATTAATGAATTGTTTTCTATTCTTGAAAATTTAAATATTAATAATGATGAGAAACATACGCTAATACAATTGTTTACTGATTTTGATCAAACTTTTGGAGATTTTGAAATGAAATTGGAAGAGATTAAGGAGAAAATGGATAAAAATATGACAGTTGAAGAATTCGAGAGGCAGTGGGAGAAAGCAATTAATAATAATTCTGGAAAACATTATAATACAATCGTTCTAATAGGTGGAAATGAAATAAATACCGATAAATATTTATTTGTAGGAATAGATTCAAGTGGTATAAGTATTGGTAATACAGATGATATCATTTTATATTATAAAGGCGATAGAATAGGAATAATTAGGTTAAAGGACGTTAAATTAATTTATTAGGAGGTG
>Ga0208447_100031_pt1 | contig 27203 bp, 27 predicted proteins | sample BED_Slide_host_7_FD_187139 | JGI IMG/M metagenome (GOLD analysis project Ga0208447, IMG submission 187139) | Extremophilic microbial mat communities from Yellowstone National Park, USA - BED_Slide_host_7_15 (SPAdes) (version 2) | ecosystem: Environmental > Aquatic > Thermal springs > Hot (42-90C)... | reverse complement strand
TCCTCAAGGACTTCAACCTCGAAATAGAATTTGCTGGTAAGTTGAGGTGGTACGGCAAACAAGGCAGACTGGAGATATATCACGACGACGTTGAGAACGCCTGGTTCGCCTCAATACCAGTCGAAGTAGGTGTTGAGGAAACAAAGACTGGAAAGAAGAGCAAGTGGATCGCACGCGGTGAAAGGAAGTCAATCCAAGTTAAAACTCAAAATGGAAACAAGGTCGCATCCATCGACTTGGGCATAAACGTCTTAGCTAGCGTCGTAGTAGACGATGGAACTTGGTTGCTCTACAAAGGTGTGAGAGCTAAGGAAGACTACTTCTACCTCCAAAAGAAGATATCAGAGGTTCAGTCTCTCGCAGATAAGGCAAGAAATCTAGGTGAATACGAGGCTCAAGAGGAACATAACAGAGAAAAGAGGAGGTTATTCAAGAAATTGACTAGGCGTCTTCTTCACCTCTACAGAACCTTGGCGTCCCATATGGTTAAAACGCTTCACGATCAAGGAGTATCCATCATTTATCTGGGCTACCCGTACAACATTGCCCAAGACAAGGGCAACAAGTTCACTGCAAACTTGTGGTTATACCGAGAACTAATGAACATCATCGAGTTGAAGGCTCAAGAGTACGGTATGAAGGTGTACGAAGTCGTTGAGTACAACACGTCGAGATACTGTGCCTACCACGATGTTCAAGTCAGTAGGAGACCGAGAGGAGTAGTCACTTGTTCTAAGGGACACAAACTCCATTCAGATCTTAACGGTGCATTGAACATCCTGAAGAAGGCTGTTGGCATCATAATTTCGACAGTGAAGAAACCGTCATCTTTCCTAGTACTACATAACGGAGTAGCACCTGTAAAGGGGTGTAACACCTTAGACCTCGGAGAACCCTCGCCCTTCAGGACGGGGAGGAGGTCAGATAGATAATAAGATAAAAGAATATAATTCGCAACAATTAACATATTAAATTCAACTTTTTTCAAACAGGCGAGGTTTTCCTACCTTAACTCCCTTTTCTTCTGAGAACTCCAGTTCTGCCAAAAAAATACTTTCCAATACGTGAACTACCGCCATCACAGACGCGGTCTCTAGTGCAAAAAGATGGCAAGCCTTGCCCCTTCCAGGGCGGAGAGGAGGTCAGTGGATGTAAGGAGGACGTTGTGGAAAAAAATGGGAGGTTTGAAAATTGAGATCATTTTCTCGTTCTAATTTGTATCAATGCTCAACTACCCAACGGACGGGGTCTCTGGTGGTGGAAAGACCATATGCAACGTGAAGCTTTTTCTTTTGTTGACGCTTTATCTCACAGATGCAAAATGCAGAAAAAGGACTTATTTAACGTGTTGTTGTTGACGTTCTTCTTGGTCTCGCTAGCCCAAGTAGGTAATGTGAGTACGTCCAGCACATCGAGTTCTTCCTCTTCCCCTCCTCCTATAGCATTCGCACCGTCTAACGTAGTAAGTGTGCCAGTAAGGGTAGGTACGCTAACTACATGGTATCCCTCTTTCGTGCTAAATACATCATCTCTTCATGATCCTCTTGGGGTCAGGTTCTTCCGTTACAGTAACCTAACAGACCCACTTATGGCTTATGTGACAAAGGAACACCAGACTACACCGACAGTGAATAGTGTTGAGTCTGCATCCTGGAAAGTGTTACCTTATTGGGAGAACGGTCAACTGGTGATAAACAGTACTGGGGCAAGTAATGCTGGTCAGTATATAGCTTGGACATATTCTCCAGTATTAAATACCATCAACATAACGATTCACGTAATACCGTCCCCATCAATAAATGGTGGTGGTATTAATTTATTTTCACCTAACATAGGAGACAAAACAAGCGAGGGTAATAGTGGTTTTTACGCGTTACTAGTTACGTTCTATGGTGGTCAGATATTCTACCACTCCCCAACAACTGGTTTCACGCAGATTTACTATTCTCTGCCTCAGCCCAACCCCAACTACCCGTTCACAATGAGTGTAATATTTACGGAGAACAGTGCTGGTAACGTCACAGTGTCTACTGTGTATATCAACAGCACAGCTTACTCCGTTAACGTTAATACTCCTTTCTCGTGGAGTCAGATAGGTTACGTGGGGATAAGAGCCAATCTCCAACATGTATTCTACGTTTCCTACTTCGGCGTCTCTCCAGCACCTTACGGTGGTGTCGAACAGTTCGTGAACAACGTGGAGTCTACTACTTCTACCGATTACTGGCAAAACGGTCAATTATGTATTAATTCCATTAATTTACTTCTAACAATAACGAACTCTCAGACTTCTCCTACTCCTTCACCTTGGGTTCAAGAAATAGTGCTATCCTCATCTAACACAAGCTCATTCGAATGGAATTTAATGGCGTCTTATCATTTCGCGAATGTTTATTTTACATTACCTAACGGTACAATAGCACCAAGTTGGTTAGAAAATTACACATCAACATATGCCATATGGTGGGTAAGAACACCTGGTATACCAGCATCTAGTTCCATACAACTTGACGTTCATATTGTGAACTTTAATGCTATACAAGCATACTATCCTTTAGTCGGCGAAGCTCCAGCTCTGTCCCCCCAATACGACAACGGAAATCATGTATTCTATTTCTATGCAAATGGCTCCACACTATCTGGTTGGTTGACCCACGGTTATGCGGGGGTATCCTCATCATCTAATGGTGTTGATAGGGTTCCACCAGCAAACGGTCTACCGTTTAATGGGTATGCCTTTTACGCTAACTCATCTGTAGGCTCGTATCTCAATACATCGGTAGGGAGTTTGCCCACAGATAATGTAATTATAGAATATTACACATATACTACGGCGTTAGGCGACCTATTCTTCTTCACAAATTATAATGGTTACGGGCAAATGGCAAGAGTGGGAGGAGTAAGTGTAACTTGGTATGGAATCGCAACGACTAATAGTTGGACTAGTTTCAATACCCCTAGTGGTACTGGATATTATAATGGAAGATGGGTCTTGGTAGGAGTTGTAGTAAGCGGGACACAAGCTACAGAGTATTTAAGTAATGTATCATCTAGAATGTTATACGGTCAAGAGATAGGACTAACACCTTATTCCGCATCAATATCAATTCAAGGAAATAGTATCGGTCTGGTAGGTGACGAATCAGGACAATCACAGATAACGTACTGGATGGGAATAATAATCAGACCGTTGCCACCTAATGGTGTAATGCCATCTGTTTCTGTTTCTATACTTACTGGTCAGTATGTTGTATGGAAATATCCACCAGTAAGTAACGTCATCAACGCCACCATTCATGTGTCAAGTTATCCTAGTGGTATACAGAGTTCCCCAGGTATCGTAGTTTATTCCCCTAACATCGGAGACCAAACTAGTGATAACAATGTGAACAATTTCCAAGGTCTCCTAGTGACATTTAACGGCAATATTTTCTATCATTCTACGACGCCAGGGTATCTATTCTTGAAGAGTTCAGCGTTTCCCACAACTTCTACATCCTACCCATTTACCTTCAGCGTCATCCTGACGGAGAACAGTACTGGTTACGTTACTGTATCTACTGTATACATCAACTCAACGGCTTACTCCGTAAATTTAAACACTCCTTTCCCATGGAGCCAAATTTATTGGATAGGAATAAGAGGCGATTGGAATGACTTATTCTACGTCTCCTACTTCGGCATTTCCCAATCGTTGCACGTGTATACTCTCGCCACACAAGGCAACCCTCAAGGCATAACCTCTCCTGTCTCTGGAAACAGTGGTGCCTTTACACCATCTCAATTTTTGCAGTGTGATAATGGAGAGTTGAGGGTAGATACTGTGAACGGATCGCAAGAACAATATAACGTATGGTATTACCATCCTACATCCGCTACCCTCAACGTTACGGTGAAAGTAACTAGTTTCCCTTATTACGGAAATAACCCAGGAATTGACCTCATGTCAGTGCCTACTTACGGACAGTTTGATTGGGGATCAGTATTTTCTGGTTACTACTGGTTGGCAGTGCAATGGTCAGGTGCATATCAATACATTACCCCTTGGGGTGGCTTATCCCCAGTCACTTCGTCGTCCTCTCTTCCCAACCTCCAGGGTAAAGTCTTCACTGAATCAGTCATTCTCACTGAGAATAGTGCTGGAAACATCACAATCTCACAGATTTACGTTAACGGGACACTTTATAGTTCTCCAAACATCAACGTGCCATTCCCATGGTCTGATATAAATTACGTAGGACTGAGAGGCAATGGAGGCAACCTATATTACGTCTCTTACCTAACAGCAAACAACCAGGACTTATACCAAGAGTCTTCCTTATATTACATAGGTACTGTATATGTGGCTTGTTTCCCTGGCGTCGGTTATTCCTCTGCGTTACAGCCTGGATATCCCTATTACCCAGTAATTCCATCTCTCATCCCACAATTCACGGTACAATTCACATTATCCGCATTTACTGGATACCAGGAATATGTGCATACACCTGTGTCAGTGTTTACCACGTCTGGCTCTGTCACAGAACAAAACGAGGAAGCTATCGTCATACCAGGTATAGGTGCGTTCACTCAGGTTACCCTTCCATACTCTACTCCTTCCACTTTCCTTGTTAACGGAAGCGTAAGGAGCGGGACTGTGTCAGGGAATAGTGTATCCATAACTCTCTCGTACACGAGTACTGTAGTTTATCCATCGTCTCTTACGCCGTCCAGCGGGACACCCCAGCATTACAACAACACTTTCTCTGAGGTAACAGTGAGTGGCGGGTCTTCATACACTCTCTCCTTCACGTTTGACGGTGCTAACATAGCTGAGTTGAACGGGGAAGCTATAAACGGATCCACAGTGTACATGTACAACGCACAGCAGACAGTGCCAGTGTCCATCTTTACCTACCCTCTATCTATTCAAGGAGGAGTGGGTACTCACACTGAGACTGTAGAGGCAAGCCCTATTCCCCTACCGTGTTATGACGGAGATCTAGTTATAGACTCAACGCGTGATGGTATGGGCATAGGCTGGGAATTCGTCCCTGTAACCTCGTTCTCTGTCACTGCAGTGGTATACTTCGTGAGCGGAGGAGGGCAAAGTTCCATCATGGTGGCTTCGCCATCGTTGATAACACAGCTATCTTCAAATGGGAACGCTGTGCCTTCTGGTGGTATAGGTTCTGGTGTCGGTTATTTTGTCCTAACTGATACTTTTGTCGGAGGGGATATGGTATTCTTTAGCAACGGTATTTCAGGAGAGAACGGTTTTCAGATACTCTTAAGTGGCAAACCAAGCATTCCTAGCGGTCAATGGGTAAACGTTACAGCCGTTTATAATGACGTCAACGGAAACGTCACCACTTCTTTATATTACAACGGGACACTACAGGCAACGCTCCAGACCCCTATGCCTTTCGACCAGATAGGAGTAGTAGGAATCAGGTCTGACCCAGGTAACTTCTACGTCTCTCTCTTCCAAGTTCACGAATTGGGAAACACTATCACTTTCGTCTCCCCTAGCAGTGCTGTCTCATTCACCAGTTCAGTGTCCCCTAACCCACTAGGGATCACTTCTTCCTCTGTGTCAGTAGGTGGTATAACCGAGAATTACGGCGTATCGCCACTTTTAGATAACAGTACCATGCTAGGTTCATCCTATGCGTATGTTAATAGAACCCAGGCTAGCTCAATCTTCCTCCTATCGCAGTCCCCTTACTTCTACTTCAACGCCACATCCAACACATCAATCAAAGTTGCGGAGGATGGGTTCTTTGCCTCTTTGTACGGTGCACCTATTAACACAGTGGTAAACTATTACGGCGGTGGTATCGCCTATCTAGACGGGCAGTACACTCTAGACTTCTTAGCACCTGTAATCACACATGTGATAACACAAACAACATCTACGACGTCTACGACGCAATCAGCACCACCACCTGTATCAACACCTCCGCCACCTAGTATACAAGTAGTGATAAACGGTAGCGTCTACATCACAGCACCTTTACTATTCCACCCTGACCTCTCTACACCTAACGGTAGCGTTAATTTCAACACGATCGTGAATAACACTGGTGTATTTGTGCAAGCGTCGTCAAATACTGCAAACCCAATACCCCTAAACGTAACGATCAAAAACTCCACTGGGGTAATTGAACACTTCACACTAAATGTGAGCGGAGAAGCTACGTTCCCAGTACCAGTACCTAAGGGTAGTGGTACAGAATGTATAGTGATATCTTATCCAGGTGACCCTACAGTTAACATCCCGATCACCTTCGCATCCCATGTTATAATATCGTTACAGAACGCTATCCAGAGTGCACTACCTGGTACTTATGGTGTTATGTTAGTGTTATTGCTATTTGGGTCGTTATTCATCGCGTTCACAATGAGGAGCGTACCTAGGAGTGCAAGCATAGGAGGGATAGTATACACTTTCTTCGTAGCACCTTTCCTCGTGGTGATAGGCGTACCATTGTCTATAGTATATGCTACAGTAGCAGGGTCATTGATCATAATGGTGGTTGGTCTATGGGTTGCCCGCAGTTAACTTTCTAGGGTTGAGAATGCGAAAGTCCCCTAGGTGGGGTTACGAGAATCCTCCTAACGCTCATTTATGTGAGAAATGCAGATATCCCCTATTTCCTAACACAGAAGAACCACACACAGATAGAAAGTGTCCTATGTGAGGTGTGGGTGCACGTCCTTGAGGGCGTTTTAGTTCAAAGTGCATAACATCCATCACTTAATTCTCTCACTTTTCCTTGTTTTGCCATCGAGTTAAGGATCTCCTTTGTTGTCTCTTCGCTCAAGGTCATCTCAGTGATCTTCCTTTCGCCTATTTGCATTAACGCACTTATGTTTCTTGGGTAGTCGCATTCAACTCCTTTGTCTCTCTCGTCCTGCATTACTTCCAATATGTGGGTCTTAGCCATTTCCATGTTATAAAGCCCTCTAAGGATCGATTTGCCCTTAGTCCCCTTCTTTACTAGTTTTATGCCATACAACGCTAGGTACGCATCGATCTCCTCTATCTCCTTCATGATTTTCGAATAGTTATAGTCCCTGTAGACAGGGTTCTTGCTGTCCTTTATCCTGTCCATAAATATATCGTAGACTATTTGGAAGCTGACAGCGTCGTCGTTCCTACCAGTGATGTTGAAGTTCCCAGTTATGATCTTAAACACCGGGGAAGCGTAGTTCATATACCTCATTAACATGTTACCCTTGTCAACATTGGCGTTAAGTTCATAGAGAGACTTATCAGCGAAATTGAGAGCAAACAAGTACATCTTCTCTGCTTCCTCCTTTGTCATATCGTCTAGTATGCCCTCTCTACCGTTAGTGATAGGGTGAGTAAACTCTACCACCCTAAGCCTGGTGTTAAGGGCATCGCTCTTCGGTAGGATAGGAGGTGAGTTAGATATTACCACTATTTTGTGAGAGTTCTGTACGTCAATCTCTGCCTTGAACTTCCTTTTCACCTTTATTGTGTCACCTCCAGTAACCATGTTGATTATCTGCATTGTCTTCTCGTCTATCGCTGTAAGCTCGTTCATTACGATGATGTGTTTTCTGTCAAGGTCTTGGCTCCACCACTCTCCTTCGCTATAAGTAGTTACGTCATCCGTTATCCTTTCAATCATCTTCATATAGGTAGACTTTCTAGTGTTAGGTTCTCCTACAAGTGCTAGGAGTACTTTGCTCCTCACAGGAAGTACGAGGAACGCTGTCAATTTCATCATTTCGTTAAACTCTTGGTTGATGAATGGGTCTAGCCCGCTGTCGCTCTCCATGCCTACAATACTTTTAAGTATACTCATGGGCAGGGTGTCCTTTACCTCGTCGTACGACACTGCCTTGTACTCAAAGTCCTTGTATGATGCTCTATCTTCAGCCCTCACCTTAAGGGAAGGAGTATGTGGCGATGTAGCCTTAGTGATGAAGTCATATACCGTATTTTTGAATACGATCTTTGTCGTTGCAAACTGAGGCTTGAAGAAGAAGGATCTGTCCACGTGTAAAGCAAGGTTTACGACGTTTTCCTTAATTGCGTTTTTATACTCAGTTTTCGGCTTTATCCTCGTTAGGTAGTTTATCTCATTCTTTATTTGCAGGTCTCCTTCTCTCCACACCTTGCCGTCATAGTAGTATATTGTAACGTTCTTCCCGTCGTAGACGTAAACTGGAATGTATTTGTTCACGAGGTAAAGTGCCACTGCCTGCGTGTTGTAGTCGCTAATGTACCTCACATATTTGTCCACTGGTCTCCTATCCCACTCCTTCAGATCCCTGTATACCATCGCCTTTACTTGTTTCACCATATCGTCGCAATCCACGCCTTTGCTACAGTAGTCAACAGCTATTTTCTTCTCGTCAAGGATGATGTAGTCCTCAGGCTCGATAGAAACGTCATTATTGAAACTTTCTATCATGACGTTTTCCCTGAGTTTGTTATACACGTCAACGGTGACTTTCTTGTAGTACTGGTATAACCTATTACCTTCCTCATTTTGATCCTCCGTGATTTTACTACCATGTTGTATGAGTAGGAACTTTGCTATTTCGTCAGCTTCCTGGAACCCTAGTTTCAACAGCCAATATGCTAGTGCCCTCTGATTTTCCAAGTCTTCAGCAGGAACTTCTACACTGCCGTTATTCGGTGCCGTTATTTTTTGCGTTAGTTGTTCAGGTAGTGTTAAGATCAACTGTTGCTGAGATTGGTTCCCATCAGTGTTTTGGTTCTCGGAACTTGGTACATTTGGTACATCTTGGCATGACACGGAAATTATCTTGAACCCATATTTGTCGCTGTCAGATATTGTGATGAAGATGGACTTAGGTAATGCAATTCTCATCATTATTATCACTCGAAGGAGTCGAACGTAAGACAAAGAGATATAAACCGAGAAAAGTTAGATAATATAATGTAAGAGTAGTGGTGCATAGGCTCCCCTTTCATTGTTACTCACTCCGTGTACCTGCATCACTACTCTTGCATATGAGTATCTTTTTCCCCTTTCTTTCTTTCCTCACTATTCCTTCTTTTATCATTTTATTGATATGGAAATTCAGAAGGTTATACTCCATACAAGTGTCATTCTTTATCACTGAGAGGGGCACACACTCTCCCTCTCTGACGTGTTGGAAATATTGCCTTATTGTTATGGTTCCTAGACTTCTATATTCCATAGCTCAAAATTTGAACTGAAAACATAAAAACGTTCTACATTGATAAAACGTATTACTTCCATAGTTTTGAAGAAGTGAAATATCAAATCCTTGTAGGTACCGACTACAACTGTAAACGATTTTTCTCTTCTTCTTCTAAAAGTGAAATAGCACTCCTCCATTCTGGGTCTCTGTGTTTTGGTTTTTATGTCTGCATTCCTTTTGTTTTTTAATCATGAGCCAGAATCCTCCTAATCAAAACCCTAATCCTATGAACAATAACAACAGCAACCTAAACAACAAGACTCCAGTTCCAAGAGCTTCCATTGCAAGGATAGACCCAGACACGGTGAACAGAGTATACGGGCAATACATTAACGTTGATGTACCTATCGACGGGTCTGCAATTCAGAGCCTTAGGATCACAAATGAAGCAATGGCAATAGCTGTATCCCTCTTTAGATCGATAGAGCAAGGTGAGGCGAAAGCCTCCGTTACACCCTATACTGCTAAAGAGTCGTTTACTCCGCTTGTCAGCCACGTATTGGACGTTGCTATTGTAAACATTCAGAATACCATGGCTGAGATGAGGAGCAGGCTTTCTATCGCAATAAAGAAAAACGACGCTAAGGAGATAGAGGAAGTAATTTCTACTGCGTTCAACAAAGCAAACCTATATGAGCTTGCTATTTCCAATGCAATTGAAAATGTAGAAGGTTTCCTTAACCTCAAGCAACCAAGCAAGATACTAGCACCTATAGATACTGCACGTGTCCTCGGTCATTTCTTCTTGGAGCCACCTAGATGACCTCCTCCCCGCCTCAGAGAGGCGAGGCTTTCCACTCCCTCAACTCCCTTTTTTGTAATTCTGAGTACTAATTTCCTGTATATTTTTCCTGTATATTTCCTAAGGTTTTTTAATCTCATTCAACTTCCTAATGATTATGAAGAATCTTGGAGTACGGACTGTGGAATTGCAGTCCTTAAAGGAAAAAGAGGATTTGAAAAGACTAATTCCTCAAACCCCGCAACAACTGGAACAAATAGAAACATCGATTAGAGAAAATGGAATAGCGGTTCCTATCGTCGTTGACAAAGAGATGAACATTATAGATGGGTATACTCGTTTTGAAATAGCGAAGAAGTTAGGTATCAAGGAAGTGCCTGTCATTATTATGGACTTCTCTTCCCCTGCAGAGGAGAGGATATGGGCAATGAGGATGAACGTTGAGAGACGTCAGTTGACCCCAGAAAAGTTCCTTGAACTAATAGACAAAATAGTGGAAGAAAGTAAGAAGATGAACCTTAGCGTAGAAGAGATGGAGAAACAAGTGGAAGAAGTATCATCTGCATCGAAAGTTGCTACTGGGAGTAGGATTTACTATGTTAAGCTAAGGGCAGAGGCACCTGAATTAGCCGATATAGTGAAGAAGGCTAATGTAAACGCCAAGCAAGTATACGATTTCTATGAAGCAATAAAGAGCCATTATGGTGACTTATTACAACTTGGTGAGGAAAAAATAACCAGGATACTCACTAACGAAGAGCTCAGGAAGAAAGTGATGGCTGAACCCTCAATCCTAGTTGCTATGCGTACAAATGACTTAGAAGCTTCCTTATATAACGAGGAAAGTACTGATGAAGGGAATGGAGACGACTATATAGTTGGGTCAATTAGGACGACTGAAGAAGTAGAATTACCTAAGACTGACATTAACGGAGGAGAGAAGAGCGGTGAGGAAGCACAAGAAAAGCAAGAAACTACACAGAAACCTGAAGTTGACTTGACCGATGTAAAACAAAGTGCCGAGGAACTAAGGAGCCACGTCGAAGCACAGAAAGACGATGAGTTGGAGAGGATATCAAGGGAAATACTTACAATTACAATAAAACCAGTGAAGTTACCTAAGGGGAAGTTTGACATAATAAGAGACGTGGATGCTGATTATTTGGTATATAAAACAGACTGACTTCTTCCACGCCCTCACGCACGGGGTCTCAGGTGTAAAAGATGAGTCTCGTTCGTCCCACCTTACAAAGAAATGTTTTTTTATCCGAATTTCATGATATATCTCGGACGTCACAGTGAGTTAGTGCATTCAGAGAAGTTGTCGAGGGCGTCCAATTGTAGCTACCCTTAGAGGGACACCCTGGGTGGGACGGACACCCAGGTATATATCTATTTCTTCCTTCTTCTAAGCGTCTTTTTCTCCATATCCTTGTTATCTTCTCAGGTGTTAAGTGGTGGGGCGGAAGACTCCATCCGTAAGGAGATGGATAGCTCCCTTTGTAGTCATATTTAAATACTTCTTTTTCAAATACCCTATTAATGTCTAACGTAGGGTTACGCTTCAGAGCGTACACTGACGAAGGAACGTTGAGGGCGTTAAAAGCCCTGTTGAGGTTAGTACTAATAGGTTAGATGGAAAATTTAAATAAGTTTCGCGAGAGTATAGTTAAGGGTCTAATCATGTTGTCTTCATTGAATAGAGTAAAAATCTCTTCCCATATAAACTGTTTAAATGAACATTTTAATGACAAAAAATTGGTAATGTCAATGGCATTTCTGATAGCTTCAGCTAAGGGAGAAAATTTGGAGTTTTTTGCACCCGAAACAGACCACGTCGCCTATTTTAACAGGTTAGAGGATGTGAAAGGTGAGTGTGATCAATACGTCAAGATCTTCTCATGTTATGATGAGAAAACTATTAGGAACCTTAGTGTTAAATTATGGTATTATTACGCTAACAAGGAGGTGAAGTTTACTGATGAAGAGAAAAGACTATTATTTGAACTGGGTATTAATTTATCTTAACAAGGGGTTCAAGGGGGGCGGAAGACCCCATCCATAAGGAGATGGATAGCTCCCTTTGTAAAACTTATATACTTCATTTTCAAATATTCTATTGATGGCAGTCACTTACGGAGTAAGCGTCACTGAGACGCATTGGTTAAAGCGAGGGTCGGTGAGGTACGCCTCTGCTCCATTCAACAGCCCCTGGGATACTGTGGGTTCACATTAGTGCTCGGGGTCGGAACGACCCTCACTGTGGAGCTGAGACCTCTACCTTTGGCAAGCCTCGGCTTTGAAGCAGGAAGCCACGTCCGTTAGGGCGTGGTAGTTCACGTACTTCTTCACTCTGTTGTTAGAAGCTAAAGTTTATTCTTTTGTATTCTATTATCACAATGACCTTACATGTTGGATAAAATTTTCAATAAGAACCAGGCGGACGTCTCGGAAGGCGATATGGTGCTGAACCTCTCAGATGATAAATATAGTATCCCACTCGATGAAGGCGATGAAGTGCTCGCTGTAACCCAGGACGGTAAAGTAGTTGTAAGGAAGAATGATGGGAGAGTGGTTATTTACAACATCTGATGGTGGTGATACATGAAGTTCAATTTCAAAGATTATGGAAATGGAGTTAAAACATACATAATAGGGGATAAGTGGGTAGCTACGTACAAAGGTGACGTCTGGGGCATAGGCGACAGCGAGAACGATGCTATGGTAGATGCTTCCCAGAGATGGGAGAAAAACAAGGATTACCTTGAACTGGACGAGACGCCTTTTGACGTGATAAAGGGGAAGTGGCGTTCGGAGGAAATCACGCCAGTATCAGTTGAAGGAAGTGTAGAGATATATGCAATACCTCCGCTTTACTTCGGTATCAAGGACGGGAAATTGGTAGGATATGGTACCACAATGGAAAGTGCTTTCTACAACAATGAAGAGATCCCTCTAGACAATGAAATGATGTGGTGGTGAAAAATTGTCCTACAGACATTAGCAAAACTAGCATATGAAACGAACGTAGGTATCATGTACGGAAGCATGCTAATGGGCATTATCGCACCCCTCTTGAGTGGTTATCTTCCTCCGAGTGTGTATACACTTATCTCAAAGATGAACCTTATCACTTTTCTCACATCTGCTCTCCCGTCCGTCTTAGGATCGCTAGGAATCGTGGGCGGTATAACACTAGGCATAGGTAGCACTATAGCTCTCTCTGCGATACAACGCTTTTTCTCGTCAACATTTAACATGAACACTAACATTACTCAGTTGCTGACTGTGACTTTCGTTTACATCTTCATCAATTTCGTGTTCGGTGGATGGTTTGATTACTCTAACTTCATGGTGTACCTACTTTTCGGTCAGCCTATAGATATCCCAGGCTTGTCTGTTGTTATCAATTTTATACAACCCTTCATTGAGAGCTTGCTCTACTTCATAGGGACTTTCATGACAATTATGGCACTACTCTACCTCTTGGCTGATGAGGGTATGATACAACTGCCTTAAGGTGGTAAAATATGAACCCTATCGTAATAGTTATATTAGGTTTCATAGTAGCTATAATCCTGATTTACCTAGTGAGCATGATGAACGGAGTGATCAACATCTTTCTTGGTGTTTATAACCAGGAGTCGATAACGTGCACTTCCTCTGAAAGCGAAGCTTTAAGTATAGATAACAACGGTTCTATCTTCATTTTTATAGTGCTCGTGGCAATTATAGCTATAGCACTCATTTATAGGAAGACAACTTGATTTCTATGGCTGACCTCCTCCCTAAGTGACGTGGGCTATGGCGTTCAAAAGACGAAAATCCTATATTTGAAGCTTTTAAGCCCTTAAGCAATGCTTTACTTGACCAGATATGGCAAAATACGAACCAGTAAAGGGAGATTATGCAGGCGGTGCAGTAAGGATAGCTGAGCAGTTCCTCAAAGGGAACATAGGCTACCCCGAGGTAAACTTAAAGTTAGCTGGAGAGGAGGCTAATGCCTCGAAAGATCATGATGCTAACACAAAGGCGTTAATACACCAGATGGTTAAGACCATTGCTAACTATGCATCACCTTATGTACCAAAGGGTAATGGGTTCAACCCAATACAGCTTCCTCAAGATGTTATGGCTAATATTGCTAACGACATCACACCTATCATGCAACAACTCTCAACCTTGCAGGCAAACAATGTAGCTAAGGCTAAGGCAATTTCTAGGGCGGAGAAAAGGCTTATGGCTGAGATGTAAACCTAAAAGCAAAAGTAGTTTTTTTGTATATCAGTTTCTGGTTCTTCTCTGTCTCTATACTCTATCTGAAATATCCTATTCTCTCTGTTCTCTAGAGTCTTCTATCTTCTCTCGCAAAAGCTTTTACATTGCTATTTCACTTTTACGACATGGATCAGGAACAAGAACAAGAGCAAATTGTTAACGATGTTTACGATTATCTTAACGGTCAAAAGTTCACTCTAGACCGAAGAGAGAAGATAGTTTACAATACCATGAAAGAGATAATCCCTAGTCATGTGCTTAACATCCTGCCCTCATTCCCTACTCTTTCTAGGATCACAATAAAAAGGATAGCGAGGGTCATGTTACCGCTTATTGAAAAACTCGACGATAAGACAATAGAAAAGATCTCCGACAGCCCCTTGGAAAAATTACGACAAATTGCAGATGAGGTAGAACTAAATGTAACGGGGAATACTGGTAAAAACACATATATGATTGCAGATATAAGGAATGTTGAGAAGAGCCTTAGCTCTATACCCTCTTCCATGCACCAAGACGAAATGAAGCAAGTCCTTGACCTCCGAAACGAGATGTCGTCTTATGGTATAGACCCTAGAGAGACCGATCTAGACTTCAACACTCTAGAGAACTTCAAGTTGCTACAAGACATCATAGCAAAGAGCAAGGACATAATCAGTTCTTCCAGCGACGCGTATCAAAGTAAGGGGAGATACGGTGTAATGAAGGGGAACACTATCACCTACGGGGACGATGTGAGCAAAATGATAATGAATGAGAACCTTTACCCAGATGAAGTCTTCTTTTCCAAGTTCGCAAACTCGTCTTTGATGCAGAGGGAAGAGATTTCACCCAAGGAAGAGAGTTACCTCTTCCTCGTGGACTCGTCAGGTTCTATGAGAGGAGACAAGATAATCCAAGCCTTAGCAATCCCTTTAGCTTTGAAGAAAAGGAAGAAGAAATCTAACGTATATGTAGGCGTGTTCTCTTCAACACCGTCTAGGATCTTCTCTATGCGAGAATTTCCTCAGTTACTAGATGATAGAGTCCTGCAATTCTCTGGCACTAATATACTGCAGGCATTAAAACGTGCTATAAGGGAAATAAACAACCCATGGAACACACCTCTTCCATCAATTGACAAACAAAGGCTAAGGAGAATAAAGAAGATAGTTCTTATAACTGATGGGATTGATTTGGGGCTGAGAAACGTTATGGAAACAAGAAAAGTTAGGGAGCAATTGATGCGGAATAAAATAGAGCTCGAGTGCTTCCTAATAGGTGAAAATGATACGATGTCTGTAAAAGGAAAAGAGTTGTTGGCAAACGTATGCGACACAATAGATGTGGTAGATGTGAACGAATTCGGAGGTATCATATTCAAAAGGCTTGAGAATGAATAGGAACGACTATAGTTGGTGTTCACGTGCATTTTGAAAGACAAAAACCGTCTCTGTGGGTTCTAAAATAGAACGTAAGACCGAAAATATGACTGTATAAAGTTAAAAACTTCGGAAGTGATATAGTACTTATGGAAACCTGGGCGGAAATACTTGAACTTTTAAATTACATAGGGTCGAATCAAGAAGTAGAAGCAATGGACTTGATAGAAAAAAATAAGAGCATGTACTATAAATATTTCTATAAATATAAATACACGCTAATAAAAAATGGTCTAATAGAAATAGAGAAAATCCCTGGAACCAGGGGTAGACACAGGACTGTCATAAGGCTGACAGAAAAAGGGAAGGAAGTAATGAAGTATGTTGATAATTTGAAGAGAATAATTCTACCTGCAACACACTGACTTCCTCCCCGCCATAAATGGCGAGGGTTCCCCTCATCGGTTCGGGCTTACATCCCTCATCTGAGGGGCAGTCGAGAGGGTCAGAGACCCCCTCCCATTAAGGTTCATGATTGCAATAACGTCACGGTCGTTTTCATAACCGCAATTGCACCTAAACCAACGATATCCTTTTTCTTCCATCCTTTTACCGCATTTCGGGCATGAGACTGAAGAATAACTAGGATTAACATACTGAACTAGAATACCGTGCTTCTTAGCTTGCCAAGAAATCCAGTACTGCAAACGACGATACTGCATAAGATACAGTTTATCGTGGAACTCTCTTGGCAGTTTATTCACGTTCCTGAGGAGGTTCTTAAGACTCTCCAATTTGATGACGTTAGCACCAATCATTCCCGCTACTTCGACAACCCACTTACCAACCTTCTTAGCAAAATCATCTGCAATTCTCCTAGCCTTTTGGTGGAAAGAACGGACTCTATACAAGATTCTATTGTTCTCCTTCCACCTCCTTGGATACTTCCTCTGCAAGTTCTCAGCTAATAACTTCCATTGGTGAGCTTCCTCAAGGCGAGTTGGGATCCTAAAGTAGTCTTTGTCGTCCTTCCCTACAACTACCTCAGCCATGTTAATATCTATGGCAATACTTTCCTTTGGCTCAACATTATCTAACGGTTTCTCAAAAACCACTTTTAGAAAAGCCTTACCATCCTTGATCACTAACCTAGCCTCCTTCATCTTCCAACTCAAGTAGTCCTTCATGTTTCTAGGATATCCCAAGATTGGTAGCTCACCAACACCTGCTATCCTAACAGTCATTGCTTCAAAGTCCACATTATAACTAGCTTTAGGTGTTAACCACACAGTAGGTCTGTACACTCTAGGAAACCTACCCTTCTTAGGATTATCATACCAACCCTTGTATGTCGCGAGGGCATCACGGTAGCAATCCTCAGCAACCTTTGATGGTAGATTATACTCCTCCCTTAACTTCTTGTACAACTCTTTGTGGACTTTCCCTAATACTCCCTTTTCATTAGGATTCGGAACGTTTTCTTTCAACCAAAATAGGGTGTAACGAAGTGCCTTAACATAGTTGTTTACGAGGGCTAGGAGGGAATCAGAGAGGGCGATCTTCATTGAAACTGTAGCTCTGATCGCTTTATTACCCCTCCTAGCCATTAAGGAAATTAGAAAAAGAAGTATTTAAATTAAGGAGTCTATCCATCCCCGCCTCAGAGAGGCGAGGCTTTCCGCCCCCTTAACCCCCAGCTTCTGTAACTCTAAGATATTTATTTTTTTGGTTGCTTTTTCTACAGATATGAGGTTCAACAGGAACAAAATTAAAGCGATAGAGAATCACGTCATAATCAGGTTAGTATTGGTATCGCTTTTCTCTCTAGTTATACTAAGCGTATCTTTCTTTCCTGTCAACACTCATTCTTCCATCGCGAACCAGTGCCAAATACCGATCCACATTACACTTAACAGAAACATAACTCAAGGGCTAATCTACATGCAACCAGTCCAATCTATCACAACGGTTTCAAATTACTACGTGATTAACCAGTACGGTACCCTAGAGTACTCCTACCTTTTTTCTCAGAGACCAGGGTATCTGGTGTGGTACGACCAATACCCTTCTAGCGAGACATATTATCTAGTCTACGGTGAGTCAGTCCAGTCCCAGTTAGCAAGTACAGAAGTGTTTTCCTTCTACTATCAGTTTTATAACATTAACACGTCGATATGGCAAGTTAGCAACGCAGTAGCGTCTGGTGGTGCACTTACTATGTCAGGGCAGGACAGTATATTAACTGAGAACACATCTGCAACAAGATACCCAACAGCTGTTTGGCTCTATTACTTGCAAAGCCCAGATAGCATAGACACATCAGCAATAAGATTAGACCAGGCAATTAGCCCTGGATCTTTAATTGTAGTCCACTCACTTTCTTACTCAGCACCCATCAATATCCCTTATACTGTCATCAACCCATATGCAACCACAGGTATAGTTACACAATCTTTCACGTCACCTAACTGGAACGTATCACCGACATCAGTAAGTTACTACTGGAACCAGGTGGAATATAAAGGGCAAGGTCAATCTCCTAACATAATCACAATATCACAAGGAATAACAATAAACGGGAATACGGTTGAGGGAAATGTACCACAAGACGATTACGCTACAAACTCAATCGTGATAGGTAGCCAAGTCTCCTCCACAGACCAAGGGATATACCTCGTTTCTTCCCCTTACTTTGCATATTGCCCTGAGTTGGTAAACGGGTCTGATATACAGCTACTGAACGGTACTGAGATACCAATAACTGGGTCTTATACAACTGTTAGCAACCCGTACGCAGTGGTGATGCAAGGAGTGTTGAAGACTACTCAAGATGAGGTAATAGCACCTGTAGGATCTCAAGTAAACATACAGTACCAGAACGGTTCGTCTCTTTCGTTTACTGTTAACGGCAATAGCATATACTCAGGCTTCCCAATCCCAATTACGAGGGTTTATTTCGACGGAGTAGGAGTAGAATCTCTATCAATTAGCCCAAGCACTAACGGTCTATCGCAGTCCTATTCCCTCCTAATTGGTTTTCAGGACTATCTGCATCAATACGGGTTCCTGGTGAAGAACGGTGCGGTATATGAATATGCTGGTTCGCAAGGGTCTTTCCTCGGAAACCTTACATTCCCAGCTGTAGTAGTAGCTGGGTACTTCCCAGTCGGAAACGTGTATTATGTCATAGGTCAGATAGTAACTACTAATAGTGTAATAGACATGCTAACCCAAAGTCCTTACGCGATAAACCCTACTGTAGCTTATGTGAACTACAACGCATCTATCCCGTTGGTGATCTCTACTGTGGCTGAGACAGTGAGCACGTCACTCTACGACGAACTCAGCGGGATCGTATCTGCTACTTTAGGTACCCCAGAGCCGATCAATAGCCAAGTGATCTCAGCTGTGTCTGTGCCTGGTCTCCAAATAATAAATAAGAACGGTGAGGTATGTAGCATAACGCCTAACGTGGCAGAAGCTTCTAGCCAGAACAAACCAGATCTGACACTATACGGTTTCCAGGGTTACTCAGCTAACATAGTGTACGGTAATGTGGAACAAAATATCGTTATAACGTCCCAAAACTACACTGTTAATATGCCTCAAGATCTGCAGTTGCTCATTTCAGTAGATCAGGCGTCAAGGAGCATTACAATCACAACTTCATCCACGCAAGTAACTCCTTATCATGTTGCATCAATACCCATTAACACGACAAACGTAACAAGCACTGCGTCCACTAACCCTTACGGAAACACGTTCGAGGTATATAACAGCACAACGATAAGCATAATATCGTACTACCTCCTTGGTGCTATTGGTGTCATTTCATTAACATTTAGCAACAAATTATGGTTGGGCGTTTTCATAATGGGGATGAGCATCAGCGTTATTATGTTTACGTTCCAAATGTGGGGCTTAGCTGTATTTGTCGCGTTTGCATTTATCACAGGCTACATAATGAAAAGGCTAAACGTTTAACAGAGAATGGCAAGCCTCGCCTGTTTAGCGGGGAGGAGGTCAGCCATCCCCAAGGCTTTTCTCCCCTTCACCAGTTCCACTAAGTTCGTCTTCCGCACGTTGATCTTCGTAATAGCTCTTGTACTATACTCCTTATATACCATATTCAAGGGGGAGGTGGGGAGAGAGGAATTTAGATTATTGTTAATTCTTTTATTTCCTGATTCATTCAATCTAGAGAATCTTTCATTAAATGTAATTGAAACACTTATTCACACTATAGATTTATTTTTAGAGAGGTGATTTTGGGTCTACCGTGTGAGGCGGGGTAGTTTACATTGGACTATTTATTATGTTTTATTTCGTTGTATAAAAATCTTTTTGGAACACAGCAATATTGGGGAAGGGAGTTAGAAAAAGTTTAAGCTTTTAAGGTGTTGCGTTTTCTATGATTTGACCATAAGATGTCAATCATAAATTCAGCAGGAGGAAACGGAGGAAAGCAAGTAATAAACGAGCTACAGGATTATGCGTTCACTATAGGTTTTATCGTAGTCGTGCTAGTGGTTATGGGCTTCGTCGGTCTGCAGATCTATGCCTCCCTCGGGAACAGCCTTCCTACTTTCAGTACATCATCGCCATTCTATAACGCTAGCACAGCCATATTGCATGCTGAGACTGAGGTAGGTTCACTATTCAGTTCTTCCATAGGTATAATGATCGTCGTAGTCATTATAGCCCTAGTAGCATTGATAATAACTGCACTGAGATCTGCATTCGGAAGGAGCTAAGCACACAACCCCTCCTAAAGACAAACCCTTGTTTTTTGTTTCATAAAACTCTTCTTTCTTTCTCTTCCTTCTTCCTATAAGCTCTTTTCCATCAAAGGATGTTTTTAACTTGTGTCTGTTATTACATACTATGTGCGGTACGGTATCGCAGGTAATAAAAAATATAAATATAATTTTTCAGAACGCACCTTGCATTGTAACAATAGCACAGAAAAACGGTATAAACGTTTCTACTCAGCCTGGTTCATCCCCTAAGACCGCAATAAACAATGGGCTTAGTTTCGAGAGCTTGACAAACATAGCAGAGAAAACCAGTTCGATAGCCCAGAATGTGCAACCAGAGGTATTCAACCAGTGTTCAAATGAGATATATCAGGCTAAGCCAGAAGTCATAGGCAACCCAATCGAATACTATAAGCTAGCCCTTGTCCTACCTAAACTAGTCCAACAATTACCACAGCCAAAGGTACTTCAAATAGGAGGGAACGAGGAGAAGCAACTACCAGGCGTGCTAGACGGAGTGATCATGATTGACAACTAGGAAGAGGAGGTTATGGAAAGGTGAAAGTGAGTCCTCCCTACTCTTCCCTATCATGGTGTTTGTGGCTATCTTCATACTTATCCTTATGATATTCATTTCTGGCTTAGTATTCGGTCTTATCAATAAGTTAGACCCTAGCTATGCTTCTAGTTCATTTGGTAGTGTAACCCATACAGCCTCTTCCATCTGGTTCCCAGCCGTATTCGTGACGCTGATTGGGATAGTCTTTATCCTGTTAGCATTTTCGATCCAAGAAAAGAAGTGACAAAACATGACAAGCCTCGCCCTTCCAGGGCGGGGAGGAGATCAGAGAGAAAAAGTTTAAACGCTAATACACATGTGTATGTGTTGACCGAAAATGGAAAAAGAGGAGATAATTGAAGCAATTAAAGAATTCTTTAATTCAAAGAATGCAGAATTTAATGTGACTCAGCCAAAAGAAACTGCAAATGACACGCTTTTAGTCGGAATTAAGTTCAAGGAACCTATAGAGCTAACAGAACAGGAATATGATGAGTTACGTGATTTTCTAAAGAGATTACATTTTTCTCCTATTGACACGTGGGAAAACAACGTAATTCATTCGTATGGTTATAGAAGTTATACAGGTATTGATGAGTACCAGAACAATGATAATGACGACGTGCGTCTGTATTATACTAAAGTTTGTACAAGAGGCAAAGCTACGTACTTTATTGATAAAATATGGGTTGAGGAAAATACACAGGAATATATGAACGAACTTTACTAAACCAGTTTTTTCCGTTTTTGTCCCTACACTCTCATTTCATCTTTTTACACCTGAGACCCAGTCTGTGAGGGCTGGGTAGTTTACAAAGTTGGGGGTTAAGGGGTCGGAAAGCCTCGTCCTTTAGGGCGGGGAGGAAGTCAGCCATAGAACTTCTATCCTTTATAAAATAGGATAAGGATTTTTCATTATGCGGAGACATCCAATATATCTTGATGCGTACCTTTCCTCTCTTAACATGGTAGTAAATGCATTAGAAAAGAATAAGGACGTTACTACGCATTTCTACGTTTTTCTATACGTTGCCACAGGACTAAGGGAGAGAGTACTTGACCTAACTGAGAGTAATTTCGACTTAGTGAAAAATGTCTTCTTCCCTCGTTCGTATCTAAAATACAACGAGAATAGCGACATCAAGATGTATATGCATCCATCATTCTCAAAGATAGTCCTGGCATACATTAAAAAAATGAGGATACCTAACGGGGAAAAGTTGCTTGATATACAAAAACCTTCATACTTCAATGCTTATATCCCAAAAACTTGCCACTATGACCCTAACAAGATAGTTTTCTCCTTCGCCTCAGCACTCCTCCTTCAGACGTATAACCCCAGGTTAGTAGCGAAAGTTCTATTCCTCAATAAACAATACATTAGTTTCGTGGCAAAAAGCAACGGCTTACTGATAACTGGCGATATTGTGTACAAGGAAGGGAGAGAAGTGACTCCTAAAGAGGAAGTATATCACCCTCATATGTGGTTGGAACTTGAGAAGGCTAAAGCGGTGAGCAAAAATGGACGTATGTAACAAGGTAGTTTATAGCCAGAAACCTGATGACTTAGAAATAGTGAGGAGCGGACAGAAAGAGATCCTATTCGCATACCCTAACCCCTGCATCTTCGTTTCAAACCTCACAATAGGGAAGAAAGCAACAGACTTCAAGGTACAAGAGACTCAGTTAGGTGATAATTATGTGATAAAATACGGGAAGAACTTGGAGAAAGAGATCTTTCTCCCTAAGGAGGTATGGGAACCGTTGAAGAAGGCATTGGAAAACTTTAGGAATAATGGGACTATTAAAGGAGGGATCCTGTTATACGGTGTGCCTGGTACAGGAAAGAGCGAAGTCGCTAAGGTAATGGCTGAATATCTAGGAATAGGAGTGTTAGAGAAAGGCGTCAGTGATATGCTATCGAGGTATGTTGGCGAAAGCGAGCAATCCATGAAGAAGCTTTTTATGAACGAGATCCTAAAGGAACAACCCGTTGTAGTCTTCATGGACGAGATAGATTGGTTAGCATCGAAGAGAAACTTTGAGAGGACTGAGTCGGTCACGAAAGTCCAGAACAACATAATGACGGAGTTCTTACGTCTATTCCAGGACTATATTATAAGCAAGAAAACACCAGTGCTCTTCATAGGTACTACAAACGCTAAATTGGAGGATCTAGATGACGCATTTAAGAGGAGGTTCCCCATACGTGTCTACTTCGCTTCCCCTTCAAGAGAAGCTATACGTTACTTCTTGGAAAAGAGCGGGAAGACTACCTTCGACGTGAAGGGAAAGAAGATGAGCATAGATGAGTTAGTGAACTATGCGATAGCTATGGGTATATCGATCGCGGAGTTGAGGAGCGACATAGAGAACAACGACTTCTCCTCAATCAACATGAACAATAGCACGAACTTAAGGAGGATGATACCTTTTTCTCCTATCAATGAGGAGGATGTATTTGACCTGTCAACAATAAAAGTAGACTATCAGTTCTCCATTACGTGTGACATGCTAGACGGCAAAAGGAGAGTGATACTTCCTAACTTCCCTTTAATCTCAAGGGCATTAGTCTCTACTTGGGCGACGATGATATGCAAGAAACAAGTCTTTGACGTCCTCCCTAGCGATAACCTAAGTGTTGAGGAGATCATGATAGGTCTGAAACAATATTCACCCGTCCTGCTTCTCAATTTTAACTCTAACAGGGAGGCATACCCTCTCATAATCCTAAGCGAGAGGCTCTTCTACGAACACGGGATAGATACCTTTTACGTTACAACCGACCAATCGTTCCTGCCAGACATAGTAACTACCACAGTACCTACCCTAGATATAACCAACGTGTCGATCACTGACGAGAAGGTAAAGACGCAAATAGTTAAAACAGTGATGAGGTTTTACGGTATTAACGGCGACCCGAAAGACCTCATGTATCAAATTAACGGCTCGATGAAGAAATCAGACGACATCAACACGTTTTATCGTGTATTGCAACACTTTATAATGCTGAATAGTGAGATAGGCATTAAATCAGTAGTAGAAGAGGAAAAGAAGAAGAAGTTTGCGTGGGCGTAAACTACCCTGCCCTCAAGGACGGGGTCTCAGGTGTAAAAAGATGAATAGAGAACCTTTTTTTATTTTCACTGCTTCTCTCTTTCATGCAAGACGAGAAGGAATTTGTTATGTCTTTATATGGCTGTTTCAGGGACGTATCAAAGACTTACATCGTTACGGTACTCCTAGGTCTCAAGACAGATAACTTTATGTTAGGTACTGATGGCAAGTTAAGGCTTTTCAACGAATACCCAGTTTATCATGGAAACGAATGTGTGGTGTTCAATTCTGTTTTCAACAAATATGAGAAGAAGGTCATAGATGAGACTGGGAGGAAAATATACATGATAAGGAATAGGGCTACTGTTGAATGGGACGAACAATCGCAGGAACTTGTGGACGAAATTTCTAAAATACTCAAGAAGTAAATATTATAGTGATCTATGTGAACGACGAAAAAGATTTCCTTAAAAAAATAAGGAATATGGATCCAGATGACCCAGGCTTACTTTTCCTACTGAAGCAAGCTAAAGAAAAAGGGTATAAGGAGGCTATAGAGGAAATAGCCAAAAAACTAGGTCTAAAGGAGGATGAAGAGAAAGAAGAGAAGAAGAATAAGAGGAAGAGGCAAAACGACTTGAACAAACCAGTTAGGCTAAACAAGAAGGACAAGGCTAAGGGAACATGGGACTACGGAGTTGACTTCTTGGACGCAAAGAAGAAGATCACTGACCTATACAAGAAGGCTTATGACATGAACGACACGATACATGAGATCTACACTGCAGTCCTACTTATACAACTAAGCAACGGATTGAGAGTCAGGGAAGCGATAGATTCATTCAAGAGGTTCATTGAGACTGGTGAGAGGGAGTTTTACATTACGGCACAGAAACATAACAATCAGAGATACGTTGTAATCCCCTCTGTTATAAAAAAGAAAGTTACGTATAACGCTGTCTTCTCATACGATAGTAAGAGGCTCGAGCAGGTCATATACCACTGGTGTAAGAAAGTATTCGGCGTTAATACCCACTCTCTCAGGTACGCGTTCATAACTCATTTAGCTGAGAACGGAGTAGACCCAGCTATCATCGCAAAGATAACTGGACACAGGAAGATAGATAGAATAGTTACTTATACTCAGACTAGCAAGGCAATCGAGTTCCTGAAGAAAGTAGCTGACTGACTTCCTCCCCGCCCTCACTGATTTGCACCCACACCTCAATGTGAAAGAAAGTGAAAACACAGAAGTGATTTCGCTTCTTCACGAAAGAGAGCAAGTGAATGCGTTGTTGCCCGTCTAACCCACCGTTTTCTTTTTTAAAACACTGTTTCTGATTTGATATTATGCCATTAAAACCAAACGATATGACTTCCGTAATTGTAGACGCATTTAGGGGTATACTTGACATAGATAATATAGATGATGGTGCATCGTCTCTCCCCATCCTTATCCAAAGGTCTTCATGCGTAGAAACGAAAGCATTCCTTGCAAAGCTTATGTTAACTGGTATCAGCCCGCTGATTCCTTTCAAGAACGAGGTTAAAGGAGTAATAGCTACCAACCTAACTAGAAATGACAGCGTCAACATATCATGGCAGATCAGCGTTATATATGATGACGGACAGGACAACTTCATCTGCACTCTCAGAGATTCGGACTGGGCTTGTAGACCAGTTAGCGAGAGAAAAATCAGAGAACTGCAAAATAGACAGAAAAAGGAAGATGTGAACATAGACATCTAAACACTGCGATATTCCTATATAATATATAGGAAAACATCTATAAGGTTCCACTCATGATAACAGTTTTTACAAAGTCATCAAAACTCGTTTTGAAGGCTAGATGGCTATCTGAGATGAGAGTGAAAAATGGAGGTGGATGGCTAGTTGAAGGCGATTTCTATCGAGATAAGGAGGTCTACATCAAGTTCTGTCCAATTCCTCCAGGAAAGGATAGCAAGACCATCTTCGTCAAGGTTATACCAGGTACATATTCTGTCGACGTTGTCAATGAAGATACTGTTAGGGTAACCTTAGTGAAAGTTTTGCCGAAGATAAGGTTCGTGAAAACGATATTCATCCCATCCGACTCCTATCTATTCGGCGATTACGAGATAGTCAAAGGGAAATCAAGAGAAAAAATATTGATGAAGTTACCTCACGCGATGAAGGTGATCTATGAACCAGATAGGTACGTGTTTGAGTACCCTATAGCAGATTATTTCATATCTGCATTGTCTAAGGCTAAAGGTTGAACTACCTCACTATATTCTCTAGACGTAAACTTCACCTTACAGCTGTAAGATATATTTTTAGGGTAGTTAGTGCTGTTTAGTAGGTATGGGAGAAAAGAATAACGACTTGGTATTCGTAAAAGCAATCTTTCATTATATGCCAAGCGAGTATAAAGGGGCAAAAATGATAACGATGCATGACGGCGATACTATCGTTGAGACGAGGCAATTCAAAACCGAATCTAAGAAGCTTAGGACACTAAGGGTGATATTTTACGATCAACTAAGAAGAGTAGCGTTGCAAGTGTTACCTGGACTGTGGATATTTCCACCAACCAGAGAAGCTATTGATAACGCCTTGACAGCTATGAACAAGGTAGCAAGTAAAGCAAAGGAAGAAGATGTAAATATAAAGATCATTTTTTCAGATATATCGTTACCTAAATCATTGATTCTGAACGTTGTAGATAAAAACATAGCAATGATACAAGGAGAAATTAACATGATACAAAAGCGTATTCAAAAACTAAAAGATGAGGAAAAAAACATTAACAAAACCATTAGTAACTCTGATAAGAAAAACAATGACTTGGCAAAGATATCAGCGTTGATACGCAAACTGACTAATGACAAATATTTGCTGAAGGCGGAATTGAAGGTCAATTTGTCACTGAAGAAATACCTTGAGCCTCAAAGCAACAACCCTGGTAATAAAGCCAAAGATGTTCAACACAACAAAAAAAGGAATCCCCTTCCATTAGAACAAAAAGAAGAAGAGAAAGATAATGATGATAATAGTAATAATAAAATAAGTATAGATATATAATTTATCTCAACAAGGTGTTCAAAGAGGACGTACGTCCACCTGACCTCCTCCCCGCCATAAATGGCGAGGGTTCCCCTAGGTCTCGGGTGTTACACCCCTTTTGTGGGTGCTACTCCGTTATGAAGCACTAGGAAAGATGACGGTTTCTTCACTGTCGAAATTACGATACTAAC
>Ga0208447_100026_pt1 | contig 27923 bp, 50 predicted proteins | sample BED_Slide_host_7_FD_187139 | JGI IMG/M metagenome (GOLD analysis project Ga0208447, IMG submission 187139) | Extremophilic microbial mat communities from Yellowstone National Park, USA - BED_Slide_host_7_15 (SPAdes) (version 2) | ecosystem: Environmental > Aquatic > Thermal springs > Hot (42-90C)... | reverse complement strand
CATATATTGTATTGTACAACGTTGTACATTTTTGCAAGGGGGTGAATATTTGTAATATACCCCCTTGGGTAGGCTATGCATCTATTTTTTTAAAGTATTTTTTTATACTTTTTTTATAACCATTTTTTTGTTTTGTTTTTTTTTGATACCCTTTTTTGATCCCACAAAAAACAAATTATATTTTCTGGGTATTACTGGAAAGTAACGCATGATTCATTTCAATAGTGACGGTATACACCTCTTTATAATCAGATGTTTAATTATAACACTTTTATTCAACTATACGTTTGATTTGTATTTTTCCATATTGATTTGTATAAATAAAATGAAAAACTGTTTACAGTGGGTTAAAACAGCAACAATTATTTTTTATGACAAGCAATAAAGTTGTTATGAAAAGTGTTATTGATAAGTTCCATGTAACTGGTGCTTTATACCAAAATGGAGAAGGCTGTTATGAAATGGATGAAAGAGTTCCAAAGTGTTTACAAAATATTGATGTTGAATGTGAAGGTAAAGTGAGTAAACGAGAATTATATAATAAACGTGGTTCTCTATATAAATTCAATACAGTAAGTATAAACCCCTCCTATATTTTGCCTTATTTGGAGGGGGTGAAAGAAAATAAGTTTTGTATAGGTCGTGTTGGTTCAATTTGTGTTGTTTTCAATAAAGAAGTAAAAGTTTTTGTACCATGTTATTAATAGTTTTCTTTCATTCCTTTTAATAATTTCAACATAATGTCTGCATATGGTAAGTCTGTCAGTGAGATATAGTCACTGGAATAAAGGAACCTGTAAACGAAACCATATGGAAACCTTGAACCACTGTATGGTTCTACTAGTGACAACAATTTATCTACCAATTGTTGAAAGATATCCTTGTTTGTGGGATTTGGAAGGAGGAGTTCCGATAATTTCTTTTCTGCTGTTCCTACCATAAATGGGTTCTCTGGGTATATTTGTGATAAGTCGAAACGTTTTGAAAATTCACTACGCAAGTCACCATATGTAAACACTGGTCTTGCGTTTTCATAGAATTCATGATATAGTGATGCAACCCATGGGTCTTTTATTTTACTTTTTAAAGTTTTTGTTAGATAAAAGAAGAATGTTAAATAAAGTGTATTTGGTGTGTTGCAAATTACTAAATTTTCACCATAACACGTCATACCACCAGCTTTGTAATACAATGTTCCTGGCACTGTAAATGCAACTGCTATATAATTTTGTATATAAGGTATTTCATTGATGTTTATTGGATGTTGTGTTTCTTGTGGTACAGAAATGAAGGGTGTTACAAAGAGTTCTATTGGTTCTATTTCGCTTGGTATGTTATCTGGAAGGTATATACTGTCTGTATTTTGCAGTACTCCATCAAAACCTTTTAGATTGTAAATAAGTGCATCAACGTTGTGTTTTCGAAGATATTCAACATCTATTTTCATTTTTTACCACCGTTATTTTTAATATATTTTATTGCTAGTTTATCAAATTTTTCTCTATATTTTTCTGCACTTTCCATTATTATTTTTACTGGTGGTTCTTTGAACCTTGGGGTATCTAATTCGTCATAGGGCTTTCTTTCAAATTCCTTTGGGTAATAAGATAATACTCTCGTTATTAATTCAACAAAATCTGCTTTGTTTTTCTCATAAATTTTTACTAAATTTGTCCTATAAACTCTACCGTTTACCTCGTAGGGGTACCCCAGTTTTTCATCGAATGTGTGAGCTATGAATTGCAAAAGTGATGTATAGGGAACTTTCTTACCTTTCATTTTTCTGAAAATATATGTTTCTCCATTTACTGGGTCACTAGAAAAAGAAGGACATTCTTGTAATAGTTCATTGTATGCACTATCATATTCATAGGGGTGGTCTGGGTTTAAGAAAACGAATGTGTTTTTGTTTACTATTAAAAAGTGTGTGCAGTCTATAGTGTCTATCATATAATGTTTACTATTGGTTGTTAAAAATTACTTCTATCTTCTTATTGTTATTTACATTATATATAAAAACTTTTCTATGAAGTAAAGTTGTAAAAAAGTGTAAATATTCCTTATAAATTTCATATTAGGTATTTTATATCTTCTGGAAGACAACCTCTTTCTATTAGTTCCATTATAAACGCTTTATTATTTGGCAGTCTACCGTCCGAAAACATTCCTAGGTATTGGTATTCTTCTTTCATGTCACACATATCAGGTACATTGTATTTTTCTATCATTTTTTCAACAATATTTTTATTCTTTTTAATTGTACTTTTGTCTAATTTATTCTCATATGATTCTGTAATATTTTCTTTTTTACTTGATTTTTTCATTGGTTTTTCACTTAATGGTGCAACCATGTTATTTTCTATTCTACTTGACAGTTCGTTGGCTGGTGTTTTCAATTTTTGCATGGACGATAACAAATCACAAGCATTTTTATAACCTTCATCGCATAATATTTTTAATTGATTAGGTGTTATCATACCTGTTTTATTGTTGGTTTTTAAAAAGCTATTTGTTACTCACAAAGTTATGGTAATATTATAGCAGGTAGTACACCTGTCATAGTGCCTGCTAGTGCATATGTAACATTTCTCCTTTTTACATCATCTACATAAATGAATACAAAACCAAATATTATTAACGCAATTATAAAGACAATGAAATATATATCATTTTTTGTCATTTTGTTCACAACTTTATTAGTATTTTTTGCAATGCATTCGATAAATCAATCAGTAACTTATCTAACTTCTCTATGAAAGTACCAAAGATTGAGTTATTCTTTATTGGTGCAACGTAATATCCCATATTGATCATCGGGTATTGCGAAGAAAATGTGAAAAGAGCCGTGGTTACTATATCTGGGTTTGGAGTTTGCGGTTCTTTTGTTCCTACTTCCATAGAGTATTCTATTGGTAGTAGTTCATTGTATGCTACAAAAAACGTCTTGAATTCTGCAGAGTTCATTAGTACTGGGGTTATTATTAATTGGTAAGAGGTTGTGTTTGCAAACCCATATTCATTTATTGAATATGTTTGGTTTGGTTGTAATTCAAAAACAAATGCTGGTGTTATACCGTTTCCATTTGTTATCATTGATATGTATGTAGTAACGTTGGTTGTGCTACCGTATAGTGGTACACCTAATGCTACATAATTTGAAAAACCGAATGCACCACCAAAGTAATAACCTATTGTTTGTTTATCATACGAGTAATAACGTAATAATGATACATATTGTACCTCATTTGTTTTGTTGGTTAAAGTGTATGTAGCATACCCTGGGTATTTCGATACTGTTAAAACAACTCCGTTATTCGACGTTGTGGATACTACTGGTTGTGAAGTTGTATTTGATGCAATAAAAGAAATTCTGTCCATATTATTTTTATTGTAGATGTATTTAAACGTCTAACTTTTAAACCCTTATTTTAAATAGATTGGTGGATATGGATTTAATTTATATACTTCTAATAATAATAATTGTTATATTATTGGTTGTAGTATTATCATATTATATGAAAAATAGGAATGAACAAAACCAGTTAGCCCGCATACAAGAAGGTGTGAGAAGGATATTTGGCGAGTAACCACGGTGTGATAACGTGGTAAAAGTAACATTGACAATGTGTGAGTTCAACGAACCAAAAGCAACGTTTAAAACGTCTTTAAATTCGCTAATAAATCAACCATATGATGAATTTATTATAGCTACATGCAGTAAATTACCTATAGATATCAAATATGATATTTGTTGGGAAACGAAAGAAGGAAGGGTTACTTGCAATGGTAATAAAAACAAAGTGAAAACAGTTTGTACCGCATTGGGTAAGTTACATGCTAGAAATGTAATAAATGATATGGCTTCTGGCGATATAATAATAGCTACAGATGCTGATACGGTTTACCCTAGAGATTTTATAGAAAAAATTGTGAAATATTTCAAAGATAAAAGTGTTGTTGCTGTAGAGACAGTTGGTGATATACCTTTACGAGGTATACCATCTATTATATCTTCAAGTGTTAGGTTATCTGGTAGGGGTTCTGCATTTAGGAAGAGCGTTTGGGATGTAATATCTCATTTTGATGAAAATGCGGATAGAACGGATCCTTTGATAATGATGCAGGAAGAAGAGTTGCTTTTCTATGAAAAAATAGCAACATTTGGAAAAGTTGTATTTTCTAACATTGTGGTTCACTCTATTTGCGAACCAGTGAAGAAAAAACGTGGTTTAAGAGTTTCCGCTGTTAAATAATAATTTTTTTCTGCTTTACTTTTTCTTTTGAAGGTTCTTCTTTTTTTATTTTATCAAGTTGTATTTCTTTAATTTCCTTTGCAAGATGTATACCGTTATATTCATACATTATACCATCTATTTCCATTTTTTGGCACTGTCCAATTGTTATTTCACCCTTTTTTATACATAGAATTTTTATTTCATTTTTTATTTCTTTACATTCTGGTAGATTCTCACCTTTCCATATAGATTTTATAACGTCACCTTCGTATATACAATTGTGCTTCCTTGGTAGCTTGAACGATTTGTTTTGCATAGTTTACATTATGTTTCAAAGTATAAAAGTTTGACGTGGTTTTAAGTCTATATGATAAAAATGATATGATAGAATTTATATTGTATGTTATTGCGTTTATGTTGATTTTGGTATCTCTAGGTGTTTACATGTATCTTTTTTACATTGGGTTCAAGGGATTAGAGTAAACTACCTTTTTAAATCTTTTTTGTAAATAGTTCATGAATACATACACTGTTTTGAAATACACGTACAAGGGATTCATTGTTATTGCATTGTTGATTATAATAATGTTGTTATACGAGGTGTCAAAACGTGTCTAACACAGTAAAGATAATATTACTAGTATTTGTAATAATAGTAGTTATATTAATCTTATGGTATTTTCTATTAGCACCATCATCTAGTGTTCAATCATTATCACCCGTTACACCACCTCCATTACCACCATTATACGTATCGCAGTATTCTGCCCTTGCTTCTTTACAAGGTCAAACAGTCTACGTACCCTATTACTACATTGATACAGACAATAACATATACTTCGTATTAAACGCTAATGGTAACCTAATAGGTTACATTTCCAATGCCAGTCCGTATGTTAATTTGCCACCTGCACCATTGTACATGGTTGTAGCTTTAAATAGTGTTCAATAAATATGGTGAGAAAAAATGAGTTATTCATATGGTTACGGATACGGTTTGCCCACACAATTGAAGTTAACTCCTCATTTATTATTGGAAGTAATTTACGCCAATAGAAAGACTTTACAACAACTATTTTTCGCTATAAAATCTAATAATTATGCACTGGTATCATCTATATTGTCTACTTTATCATTAGATTTACAAACTTATTCAATAATAACATATCTAATGAATTATATGACTGGTTTATTGCAATTCGATGAGGTGCAGTAGAAAACATATTACCACAACCAGTTGCACAAGCCTTTACTAACTATGGAATAAAGAATGTTGTAGTGGATTACGTGGGATAACCTGTGGATCCAATAGTTAAAGTCATTATTGTTTTTTTTAATTGCAATTGTAATTATATTTATAGTGTTGTATTACATAATGAACATGACAGCTAATACACAAGGTTTAACTACGAATTCTTAATTCCCACCAAAATGTTTATAAGTTTTGTTGTATAAACCTTTATCATGATATCATATAATAATTGTTCTTTACAAAATTTTTATGTAACACAATATTCTTCGCCAGTTTTCTCAAAAGACCAAGTGGTTTCTGTACCATATTACTATGTTAAAGATGATATAACATACCTAGAAATTGACAATCCTGTTAGTACTATAACAATAAGAATAACATTATAGATTAAATTATTATATTACAAGATTTTTTACTTACTTATTTTTTCCTATATGTTTTTAATGTAGTATGTATAAACCTCTATTATGAAACCAAAGTTGTATTCTCTGCCAAAATTATTTGTGACAAAGTATTCTGTACTTCATTTTATAAGAGGTGATATAGTTTACGTACCATATTACTACATTGACTCCAATGATAATATATACTTTGTAATTAAAGCTAATGATACTACAATAGGTTACATTTCAAAAGCCAGTCCTTATGTTTATTTACCACCTGCACCATTATACATGGTTGTAGATTATTATGGTGAAGAAGAATGAGTTATCCATACGGTTATAGATATGGTTATCCATACGGCTATGGTTATGGATACGGTTATGGTTATGGTTTTTCTATAGAATCTCTTTTAAACCTTTATCTATCATCAGAAGTGCTTGACCTATTATTAGAATTAATACATGAAAATAGAGATACATTGGAAGAACTACTTATTGCTATAAAATTTAATAAACATGAAACTATATCATCTATATTATCTTCTTTATCATATGATTTAGAAAATTATATAATATTAATGTATTTAATTAATAATATGACTGGTTTGCTGGAATTTAATGTGGAAGCATTTCAAAAGATATTGCCACAACAAGTTTCACAAGCTTTCACTAATTATGGTGTAAAAACTGTTGTATTAGATTATGAAGAGTAACTTTTTAAGTAAAAACTGTCTGTTTCACCAAAATGCTTTTAATATAGGAGGTATAAACCTCTATTATGGCATCAAAGTTGTATTCATATGCATTAAAGTTTTACTATGGAAGAGAGGTAAGTATTCCTAGGAATATGCAAAGTAGGCTTGAAATTTTGAGACAAATAGTGTTGGGTTACAAGAGTTCATATGGTAAGTTATCTTCAAAACGGTTAAGACATATTGTAAATTATTTTGTTGATAACTATGTTAAAATTAAAGAGTTGTATGACGATGGTTCTTGCAAGGTTTGTGGTTACACAGGTGATGATTTATTTTACCATATTTCGAAACATATTTTCAATGTGTAATTGAATAAGAATGTGACTTTTTAACCCATGTTATAAAATTATTATGCAATACAATTCATTTGTCTTATCGGTAGTAGCAATATTATTGGTAATTATTACAGTATTAATGTACTATTCCATAGGGCAAAAACGTGAGAATATACAACAAGGTTGGATATTTTTAAATACTACACAAGATAGTATAATTCCTCTTAAATCAACAATTTTTAATGTAATTGTTACTCCATTAAACGGTACAAAACCAATGTTTGTTAATCAACAAACTACTGTAAGTAGTTCCTTAATGCCATGTGTTGGGGAAATGTATGGTTTATTTACACCTTCAACAACTGATAAAATACAAATAATTTCGTTTAACACTACAAGTACCACATTGTTATTTTCCAATTCATCGTTAAAGTATAATTTCCCATACTTGTATACCAATATGACAAACTGTTTATTAACACTGGAAGAATACCTTGGATAATTTCAATGGGTTTTAAAAATGATATCTTATATTGTATTAATAATTTATTTTGTTTTATTTATTGCAGTGTTTGGATACTTATATTATTACACACGCTATAAACTAGAAAGTTAATTCACTTACTGACATTCCAATGTTAATATTCCATGGTTTACTTTTGCAGTTTTTGGTTTACAGTGAGTTCCTAGAGCTATGTTATGTAATCCCCTTGCGTCTATTACTTCTGTAACATTGTTGGGATAAGCTACAATTTTTTGAATATTAATAAAACCTTCACATACCAAAATTTTTTTGCTGTTAAAAAAATCACAGTATATTTTCTCATTGTTCATTTTTCTCCACTTTTTCTTCTCTATACAACTTTATAACTTCGCATGATTGTGAAATTACACTTCTTGCACGTTCTGCTATTGATGGAAAATCTCCTTTTACTTCAAGAATTTTACAATTGTGTGGTAAGTATTTTGAAATGTTCTTGGTTATATTATCTGGGAATACTAGGTCTGTTACAATATATAACGGTTCTTTGTAATGTTTTTCTCTATAGTATTCTAACATTTTTATAGGGTCTGTGGAGTTGCTTGTACTTTCTATCATTATCCCTGGTTCACCATCGTATGTAACCTCGTCGTTCCATAGTATTAACCTTACTTTCTTTTTATTTTTTAGAGCATATAGTATTTCATTAACCACCTTTTCGTTCATTGAAGAAGAAACATCAACCGCAATTACCACTTTTTTATACGATTTAACAACTTTGCCTGGCATTTCATCGTTAAAACGGTGTATTTTAGACCAAGAGGAACTCACTTTATCTGCAGTATCACGCAGGTGTTGTAATTCTATCGGAAGTTCCTTGTGTTCTTTTATTTCTATTTTTGGTGTGTTAACTATTTGTACACCACCGTGTGATGGTATGTTTATTTCTTTATCATACACTACATATTCATAAACTTCCTCTGCTGTCATGTAATCTATTGGTATTGATGGATTTGAAACGAGATTTGGGTTATTTTGTATTGTTAGAAAATCATCTGATAGTGTAATACCATGATTTTTCATAATGTTATTTACTACCAGGTCACACGCAATGTTCCATTTAAACGGTTTTACATTTTTTATTAAATTACCTCTTTTTCCATGTTGTAGTAACATGTGCAATAACTCATGTATTACAACGTTTGCAACGTACTGTGTACTACGTTTCTTTAAATTTTCATCAAGTACAATGTAGTTGTCTACGTTGTAAGCGTCGAAGTTAGGGGGGAGTTCCTTAAACACAATTTGTGTAGAATATATATAATAAGTAAATTCTGGAAAATAAAAAGAAATGTAGTGTTTTAAATCATGAATGTTCATGATTTATTTACCATATAACCAAAAAAGTTATTGTTGCAAAGCCATGTTATATACTTGCATCATGGTAGACATTACCTTTTGTAATCCATTGCTTATTTTATCCATGTCAGTATTGCTTTTGAACGTTACCTTTATTTTGAAGTGAACCTTGGTTGGTTCCAGGGTGTCCTTTGATACCTTGTATTGAACGTTTTCCTTTTGTGTAAAAACGTATTGTATAAGGTTCTTGAATTTTTCATCACGTAGTTTTGGTAACATGAAACCCAATGAACCCATTGCTGATGATACTATGTCTTTTACAGTTGATGGCATATCGTTTATTTCAACTGGTTTCTCTTGTTCTGTTCCCTTCGTTTTTATTAAACCAGATACATTGCCTATTAGGTTTTCAAGTGATTCCTTTACTTTGTCAGAGTCCGTGGTTTCTACCCCTATGTCTACAATGGCAAATTTATCCTTTTCATTGATTGCAATGTCAAGGTTCTCTTCTTTCAATGGTTTTGAATAAGTTGCTATATCATTTAGGATTTGCATGTTTCTTTGGTCTAGAATTATACCAATTGCTTTATCAAATAATTTTTTCATATCTGTTTCAGACATGATTATCTATTTTACATGTTGATTGAGACATTATAAATATATCTTTTTGGAGTAAACAAGTAAAAGTTTTTAATATGTATTTGTATAAATTGTGTATTGGGAGTACACGGGGATACGTGTACTGTGATCAAAATTCTACTCAAAAAGTTTTTATACTACTGTATATTATTATACACAGAGCAAAATGAGTCCATTAGATGTCTTTCTAATATTTTTAGAAATAATAAGTTTATTAAATCTTTATGTAGTATTCGCGACCTATGGTACCAACAAGAAGTTCATATCGCTTATTCACACTGTAGTTTGGAGTACATTTAACATACCTTTTATTTTATACGGTATGTATTCATTTATATATAATTACAATGTTAGCTTTACTATAAATGACGTAATTGGATATGTAGGTTTTAGTGTATTTGTAATTATGATAGGTATTAAAGACCATCTCAAGAAGGAACTTACAAACTAATTTCTTTTTCAAAGTTTTGAACTCTTTTTTCTTCTATAGAACCCCTTATATACAAGTTGTATAAAACAGATTTTTTGTCCCCATTCATTCTTAAAATTCTTCCAACTCTCTGTATCATTTGTCTTGGTGTGTTATTACCACTTATTATTATACCAGTATCAGCACTTGGTATGTCTATTCCTTCATCACCCAAAGGTGTAACAACAAGTACTCCTTCTCTTGCTACATTAAACCTTGCTAATACGTTTGTTCGTTCTTTTTGTTTAACATCGCTTGTTAGTAACATTTTGTCTCTATGATGTATTAATTTGAAGTATACCTTGGATTCATCCTTGTATGTGCAAAACACTATGGATTTCTTTCCTTGAAAGTTAAAGTCATATACGAATTTTTGTTTCTGATATGACAATGATAGTATCTTCTTTATTTTGACCCACATTGCCATCAGTTTCTTTGCTTTAAACGGCATGTTTTTTGAGAACAGTACCTTTGTACCACCCGCTCTTTCTATTTCTGATATTAAACTTGTGTATAACCTATATTCGTTTTCTGTGAATTGCAGGGGTACATGTTTAATTTCTAATTGTGCTATATAATTCCTTATATCATTATATGTTAATGAATAAAGGACTGGCATTGGTTGTGGTGCATTGTCAGCTCTTTCTGGAGTTGCAGATAGTCCTAGTTTTAACGGTGTAGGTTGATTCCTGTATGCATAAATGAAGGTTTCTGCAGGTAAATGATGCACTTCATCATATATTATGAAACCATATGCTTCTTTTATTTTACCAGAAGATTTGTAAGTAGTTATAACAATGTCTTTGTCAGTGTCTTTTTTGCTTGTGTAAAAGAACCCTGGTTCAGTCCCAAGGAACTTCTTAACCATTTCTCCCCATTGGTATGCTTGGTCTGTAGTGTTAACTACTACAAGTGTGCTTTTCTTCAACAATGACGCTATATATAACGCTATAACAGTTTTTCCAGCACCTGTTGGTAATTGAAGGATTCCATGGTTTTTCTCCATAAATGCGTTAACTGCATCTTCTTGGTATTTGCGTAGTTCTCCATAGAAGTTTAAATCTGCACCGCGGAATAACAAGGGCTTTACTTCTGTTAAACCCTTTAAATATGACAGAGTTTCTTGATATTTATACGCTAGGACACCGTTTTCCATCTCATTGCAAATACTATCTGTATTTACCTTTGCATTACCAATAAAATATACACATGGGTTTTTGTACACTGCTTCTATCATAATTTCACCTAAAGAAGGAGGTTATATCTTTGTTTTTATTATTAAAAAACTTGTGTATTACAGTGAAAAATTCATATGAAGGTATATATAAATCTTTTAAAATTACTTCTTTGCCAGTGTATATTAACCCTCTGTAGATTTCATTTACATTATTAAAAATGTATTTACCTCCTTCATATTCAAAAATTATTTTATTGTCATTACTTTGATAAATTCCTACATCTCCTTTTTGTGACTTTATGATGTACATGTATAATATTTTGGCTTTCTTTTTTATAAGTCTTTCCGCTCGTAAACCTTTTAAACTTTAAAAACTATTTAAAACTATGTTAACACCTGTTTCATTTATGGAAAGAAGTTCCTGTGAGGTTTATGTCGGTGTTTACAAAATAAGTGGTCAATGTATACCACACTCCTTTGGTATAGAGGTAGAGGAACTTATCATACCAGGGGAAAACATTGAAGGAATAAAAATTAAAAAACATATAGCAAATAAGTTAGAAAATGTTTTCTTATTTAAACATTTGAAAATGATTACATATGGTGATAAATTGACTATTTACACAACACACCATAAGTTTCAAGGGGAGTTTGTTGGTTCTGATGGTGACAATGAAGGACATGTAAGGTATATCTTCCTAAAGGATGAAGATGGTTTTGCAATTATACCTATTTCAAAGGTTGTAGCCCTGTAATGGAAGTGGTATTCTCAAAATTCTTTTGTACCACGGTATACTTAAATATACTAAAACTATAAGGATAATCGTAAGTATTATTATAATGTAAAAGATTATAACATTGTTTTCCATACTATTTTTACCGTTTGGGTTTTAAACATTAGTTATTTAAACCTTTGATACGATATACCATTATGCAACAAAATAATGACATACAACAAATATGCGGAGCAATAATTCCTTTTAAAAATTTGCCACAAATAGATGAAAAATTCTTTAAAATTGAACCAGTGGTTAAACCAGTGAGATATGTTTATTTAAAAGAAAAAGTTGTAGAAAACGCTTTGCGTGGTGTTTCCACTGGTACAAAATATACATTTAAAGAACTACAAGACATCACTGGTTTAAATGAAACACAATTAAGACGATTGCTTTCACAATATCACCATGAAGGAAAGGTTGAAAGGTTCCTTGTAAAAAATGTAAAAACCAGTGGTAAAAAGAAAGTAATAACTAGAAGTTACGTTTACGTTTTTAGTGACACAACACCAGAACCTATAATTAATAGAGAAACGAATTTTGATGAATACAAAGAGAGAGAAATTGAAAACCCAAATTTAGAAAGATGTTTAAAAAATATAGAGAATTGTGATTATTATGTTGACGATATAGATGTAAGAGTAGCATGTTTATATTTAACCAGTGTTACATATGCTTCATGTGTTTCTATTAATAGAGAAAGTCCTAATACATTTTATTTAAACTTACGAGGAAACATTTATTTATTTGAATCAGTTATTGATAAAAACAGAGAATTACAACTTGCAAATTTAATGATTAAAGGTGTGTTATATTATCTCGAAACATTAGCTAGCGAATATGAAAAGAACCCACAGAAGGCTATACCTGACATTGGTGGTTTCATTTGTGACTTCAAAGAAATACCTGGTTTACCTGTAATTGGAGACAGGTTGTTACCTGTTTATGCTGGTGCAGATATACCATTCACAGAATCTGGATGTAAATTGCCAGACAGAGTTGGAGTTTTCGATGAAATACACGTTGAAAGTAAAGAGTTTGGTATAGATGAATGTATAAAATACGTTACATAGAAAAGTTTTTAAGAAAGTATTTATAATATATCTGGGTACAGGGAAAGTAGAGAAAGAGTTCCTTGGTCACAAGGTCTCTTGCACACATTTGGTGGCAGAAGACCCGCGGGTGTTCTCCTTCACCCGAAGGGGGGATGATGTGGGTAACACCACGGAATGCCCCAACTCTGTTCCCATTCAAAAATTTTATAAATAATGATCCACTTTATTAATTGTTTAACTTGTATACCACGTTGACTGGAGAAGTAAAAAATTTGCAAAAACCAGAAATTTTATACAATTTTATACGTAGTTATAGGAGTGGTGTTAAAGTTATTTTGAAGAATTCATTGAAAAATTACCAAGGTAAAAAAACTGTATATTCTATACGTGATAATAATTTGGATATTTTGAAAGTCCTTGGTGTACCACCTAATGAGTATACCATTGTTACTAGTGAAGCATGGTATTTATTTAAATCAAAAGCAAAAAAGTTAAATGTAACAGCAAAAATTACCGATGTGTCATTGTTTATTGAAGGTAAAGGAAAACTTTGTCCACCAGGGAGAAAACGACCACCAAATATAAATCGTATTTTGTATTTCAATGAAGATGGTTTTCATGCGGTTCTAACATTGAAAAAAGGTGTGGTTTTAGAACATGATATTTTCCTTGGCAAGAGAACAACAGAATATGCAAGAGTTCTCGTTGAAAAAGGTCTTGTTCCAGTGTTTTTAAATTATATAACTAAAAGTGGTAGTATAAAAGTGGCTGTGACTTTTAAAGGTAAAGAACCAAATTACACACCTTTAACTGTCATAGGTGTAGATATAGGTGAACGTAACATTGTAACACTTGTGGCATTAGACATAAGGAACCCGCAAAAACCTATGAAAGGTACATTTATAAATAGAAAAATAAAGGAAATACGTTACAGATATTATTTACACCAAAAGAAAATGTTAACAGAGACAAAAGTTCCTAGGTTAGACCTTGTCAAGAAAATGCGTTATAAGACAAAGTTAAATTATGAAATAGATAAATTGGCTATTGATGTTGTAAATTATGCAAAACAATTTCCATCTCCAATTATTGTTATGGAGGATTTAACTGGTATACGTGATAATTTTAACAAAGGTAAAAAATTAAATAGGAGATTTCATTCTTTACCATTTAGAAAAATACAGCATGCTATTGAAAATTGTGCATATAAAAACGGCATAATGGTCACATATGTTGACCCTAGATATACATCACAAACATGCCATAGGTGTGGCAATATAAACCACGTTACTGGTAGGACATTCATTTGCCAAAGGTGTGGGTTAAAATATAATCGTGATTTGAACGCTTCAATTAACATTGCTAGGAGGTTTATAACGACTATGAGTAATAATAATAAGGACAGTGAAAATAATGAACATGGGGTATAGTAACACTAGTAATAGACAATATTATTTCAATTGCGATGTAGATACACCAGATGTGTTCCTGTCTTCAAAACAAAACATTTGTTTGGGCGATTCCTTTAAAATGCATGGTGGAGGTATTCCTCTTGGTGTTTCTATAGGTGATAATAAAACTATGGGTACTTTAGGTCTTTTTGTACGTGACTCACAAGGTAATTTTTACGGTGTTACTGATGCCCACGTTATTCAAAATATGGTAACTGTTTATTCACCTTCTGGCGTAGCGGTATTTTCACCACAGTTTTACGGTAACTCTGCACCAGCAATTAAATCAGTACCAATTGGTTCAACTTATTACGTTACACCAGTTGTTGGCAGTATAAACCTTGATTTTGGTCTCATAAAATTAAACCAAGGAATAACTCCAATTAATTATGTTTATGGTGTGGGTGTACCACAATTTTTAATGCCTGCTGATTTCCTGGAAAATGTTATAAAAGTTGGGGCTAGAACGGGAGTTACCATAGGATATGTTGTTGATAGTAGTGTAACTGTACCTATTGAAACAGATACTGGAAATGAAGTTACTTTTACTGGTACTCTATTCTTCTTGCGTACATTACCAGGTGATAGTGGTTCACCAATTTACGAGAGCGGTGGGTCAATTGTAGGCACTGTAGAAGGAGGAAATGGGATCTATTGTGTTGGTAATAGTGCCGATGCAATTGCTAACATATTAAAGAAATTAGGGTTGAAATTATATTTTACTTACAATTCTAATTTATCTTTATTTACTTTCCCCGTTGTAACGTTGGGTTTTATGTTATCTACACTGTTGTGAACTACCATATCATATATACCTATGGAGGGATATCGTCCCTGTATGTAAGGGCTGGGTAATTTCACCTTTTTAAAAACTACCAATAAAGTTTCTATGTATAGTTTCAAAATTCGCGGAGTCAAATTTACTATTAATGGTGAAGGTTTTGAATCGTTTTCAGACAATGGCGTTTTTCTTGGTTCAAACTTTTATGACACATTTCTAGAAGAACTAGCAAATAACAACTATGAAATTGAAAGTAATGCTGGTAAAATTGATATGGGAGAAATTATAAAAATAGATATGTATAATACAATAGGTAAAATCCAAGGTAAACAAACATTGATAACACCAAGGACAAAACCATTTGCTTTAACCATGTTAACAATGTACTTTTCTAATGCATTGGCTTACAATAATGTGAAAATAGGTGGACAAAGTGCAGACCAATTAAATGCTTTACAACAATTATACGTTAAACAAGAAAAATTGTATGATTTTAATTATACGAAGAAGAATGGTTTTGTTATAAGTGAAGATGAAGACGGTTTACCAGCTAAAATAGGTGTTTCTATGCATTACGTAGCAATGCAAGTAATCGTTTATGACCAATTGAAAAAGTTTTTCAAAGAATCACATATTGGTGATGAATGTTTTGCAATAGGCAAATTATTAAATATACCAAACAAAGAAATGACAATTTTTAGCGTTGGTGAGATAAAGCCTATTGTGTGTGGTAGACGTGGTTCACAAGACCAACTAATATCATACAAAGTTACTAATTATGAAAATGAATTATATTATCAAACAGAAAAGGAACTTGCTGTAATAATACACAACGTTAAGTAACTTTTTAGTTTTTTAATGTTTGTTACTTATTGTGACATATGAAAAAGGTTAATTATACTTATATGAATTACGATGATGACTCCTTTTTCGTTGCAGAGCAGTATGAACCATTGTTGAAACCCTTTGTTGAAATTATAACACAGATGAAAAAAGATATGGAATCACCATTTTATAAGACATTAAAAGGCAAATCAAAGTTGGAAGTTTACAAAACACTTGCAACTCTAGGAACTGCTTATCAAAAAGCTTTGGAAGTTGTATCAAAAATTCATGAAAAAAACATTGATTATTCCCAAGGAATTTTGCAAGCTATAATGCCATTGGTACTTGTTAGCCCTATACAGACACAGGAACCAAAAAATGAAGAGAATGGTGAAGGAGGGAATGAAAATGGTGAAGGAGATAACGAAAATAACAATGAAGAAGAAAATGAAAATATGGATGAAAGTGCCTTGCAACCAGATGTAGAGGTAGTAGACGATGACGAATGAACTAGATAGAGCAATTGCAACTATTAATAGACATTTGTTGTATTCCAAATTATGTTCTGTGTTTATACAAAATGGTAATGCAAAATCGTGTTTACAAATGTTGGGTATTGACCTTGATAATGCAGATGAAGAACCAACGCAAGAAATGGATACACGGTTCTCTGCACCATCAGAAACACCGCAATTGGAACCTGCACCATTAGAAACTAATAAGGAACCCCAGACGTCCGAAGAACCCACACCAGTTGAAAAACCCAAAAAACGTGGCAGGAAAAAGAAAGAAGAGGTTCCTCGTAACGATGAATTTGATGAAGCCTATAAGAAGGCTTATAGTGAAGCAATGAAAGATGATAAAGATGGACAAACAAATGGTTGAACTATATGTAAAAGAAATGATAGCTATCGCCATAGATAAATTAAACAATTACAATAAAGAAAAAGGAGTTCATAAAAATGTTGCAATTGTAATACAAGATACTGCAAGAAAAAAAGTTGTAGTACACCTTCATGAAGCATCAAGGAAAGAAGCGGAAAAGTATATAATTGATGTGTTTGAAAAAGTTACCACGAACCCCATTTCCGATTTCGTTGTTGGTATTTTCTACGATAGGTCTGGCATTGATTTCATTTGTTTGTATGAAATGAACGGGTCACTTTATAAATTGGAAAAAGTAAAAACTGGTGAGAAAAGTGACAACAGTAACAATTTTTAAAAAATATGTTATGATACAACGTGGTCATAAAAAAATATGGATAAAAAAGGATGACCCCTTATTACTTTTTGCACTACCTTTGATTATAAAAAAAGAAATAGAATATGTGAAAATATTAGAAGAAATAGGAACCCAGTGCAAACAAATGGATAAAGAGTGTATTATAAACTATTTGTTATCACTGGCAAATACCAATTTGCATTCTCTATCATCTTTTTTAACAATACCACCTTCCATGAAGAAGTCAAAATCCAAGTCTCTTGCATTTCCAAAGAAATTCAAAATGTCGTCTTGACTGATGGAAAACTGTAAAGAGTCCGTTGAAGGTTTTGGCATTTTTACTTTCATTACAAATAATGGTGGTTGACCTTTCATTATCACAGTGTATATTTTACCGACTGTGTTAGGATATATTTTTACATCCTTTGACTTCTTGCTTCTTGTAATAATATTTGCTAGTTCCTGGATGTCTATACCACAAATGAACCCAGCTTCATTTTCGAAGATCTCCTTTATAATTTTTAAAGTTGGTAACGCTATTGCAAAATAACCAGTGTTATTCATATAATAATATTGAATATCGCCTTTTATTACAAAATTTACCAGGTTATTTGCAATGTATATGTGGATAGTTGTTTCTGTTGAACCGTGCTTATCTACTATCATATTATTAAAAAGTATGATTAATGCTTTAAAAATTTTCTGTGTAATGTTGTGCCAATATGTACCTATCTGGGTGGTTTACAAATGATAGTACATAATCCACTCTTCAACTTTATCTATTATTTTACTCCTTTGAAAGTACTCTGGATAATGTTTGCAAGTGTATGCCATCAGATAGGGAATTAAATCGTTTTTGTGACTTTGGATAATTTCCATGGCTTTCTTCAGTTTATTTTCGTCCTCATCTTTTAACTGCTCCAACAACTTCTTCGCATCTTGCTTACCTTTTTCTGTTAAATAATACCTAGATACACCATCGTTATCCCAGACGTAGACCAGCTTTCCCTCTTTCTCTAGTTCATCAACAGCCTTCATAAGCTCATTAGAATATGCACCATAATTATTTGCTTTAAATTTTACCCAGTTAAATACCTCTTGGTTTACTAGAAAAGAGAGCTTTTGCATCCTTGTATCTGTATCTATATGTCCATCAGCCAATCCTAGGACTAGGAGGACAAGCTTCTTTGCCGTTTCTGATACCATAATTATACCTCATATATATGTTTATTATGTTTCTATTAATTTTTATTGGTTTCTCCTTGTAATATTTGAAAGTTTACTTTATAATTAGTTTACCGTTATAGTTATCAGTGAATTCAAAATGGTGGAAAATCATAAATTAACTGATGAACAGAAACAGATTCTAGAAAGAATGCATAATAGATTATATTATATTTTTCTGATACACAAAGAATACTTTGAAGCGTTGGCAGAATTTGATAGAACTGGTGTATTGAAAATATACGGAAAAGTACTATATAAAGTATAAACATTTCTTTATTTTAACTTGTTAAATTACTTATAGCATTTATACTTTTTATATTTAAAATAACACGTTTTTTATCTATTATACCAACTATAAAGTTCACATTTGTTTCTTCTCCAATGAAACCTATAACACTTACTTCGTATTTGCCATTGTGTGTATAAAAAGAGTATCTACCTCCTGTTTTTATCAAAATAGAAAAACCATATTCAAATTCACCTCTTTTATAATCTGGTAACTTTTCAACGATTATATAATCCCATTTTTTCGCAACGAACTTTTCTGATTTTAATGTAAATGATAATGAAAAATCACCTTCTATACCATATGGCATTACAACACCATGTACTTTTTCCATATGATAATTACGTTAATTTTACTTAAAAGGTTATGGGCAAAACTTATATGTTCCATATCATTTTTGTTATTATGGAACAAACATTAAACGATATGGAAGTTTTCGTAATATTATCTTCATCAAATAATACACCATTGGAAGTAGTGAAGAAAAGAATTAAACTACTTTTTTCACTTATGGGGTTAGAAACACCTTCTGACGATAAAATTATAAATTACATTAGTAACAAAAGTCAATATTATACACTGTTGGATGAAAGAGTCTCTCTAACAGAGACTGGTAAAAAAGTATCAAAATCTATAATTAAATTATTGAAAAATAATTCAATGTATGACGTTGTAGCAATTTTGGAAACATTGGATAAAATTGATAATAAAAACCTAGGAACCTTGCAAACATTTATGTATCATGTTGGTGCTACTGCAACTATAAAAATGAGACATAGAAATTTGGTTGAACGAGATGGTAAAACAATAAGGATTACAATAGGTGATAAAAATTAAGAGTTTTAACATAGATTTAGACGAAAAGGATGACCTACTTCTAGAGAGAATAATTTCTTCATGGTCTGATAAAAAAATAGTTGTTCGAGTTGATGAAACAGAACATGGTTATCACATTTTCTTACTAATACCAGACGGAATGGAAAAAGCCTTTCCTTTCGGTGACCAGGGAAGTATGTGTCGTTATCCTGCTACAATGAAATCAAGAATAACTCGAACCACTTATGTATTTAAACATTACAACCCTTTTATTACTTTGTTATAAATATATTATGGACGCTTATGATAAGTTGCAATTAATAGAGAGTAGAATTGAAAATATAAATTCTCGTTATAAAGAATTAGAAAAGAAAGTTGATGTCCTCGAATCACATTACCAACGTTTGGAAAATATAGAAAATAAAATTTACCTTATTGATCAGAAGATAAATTTTATTTACACTATTGTAACTCGTTTAATAATCCCATTGACAATAGGTATTGTTGGTACAATGTTAGCTGTAATTTTCAAAATAATTTTGTAACTCTTTCGACAAGTTTTTAAGTACCTATGGTAAGTTAATGTTATGTCTCTCGACCTATTAAAAAGGCATAGTATTTACCTATATGAATATTGGAACATAAGGGAATCTCTAATAGATGTTGGAAAAGTAAATGATGTGTTTTTATCATTCGATTTATCAACGTTTTCTATTTGCATTGGTAATAGAAAACACACATATGCGAAATGTGTTTCCAACGGTAATGTAGCAACAATTAGGAAAACTACAAATGATGCACAAATACAGATTACCAAACATAATATAACGAAATTTCCTCTTTCTCCTATGAAGATAGATGTAATACGGTATATAGACGGTAAAATAGTCAAAAGGAGACGACTTTATAGGTCTCATACAAAGGATAAACGATATATTTTTACAGTAATATATTTCTTCATAAAGATTAACAATTTGGTAGAAATAGATATAGTGCTTTTTATAAAGAAAGATAGATATACTAAAAAAAGGTGGTTCTTTGCTTTACCAGTATATATGAATATTGTATAGCAATGTGAATTACCCTTTTTGTGATACAGATTGTTGTTTCCTTTTTATTTTTGTCTGTAAATTATGTATGCAAAATAAAAAGTTTGTTCAAAAAATTGATGTACCACTTTTACCTTTTAACAAAACTCATTCTATGAAGCTGGATTTGCCACCTGGAAAGTACATGGTAGAAGTGAAAACCGATAAACCAATTATAAAGGACGTTGTTATTTGTGGTACTGTTATTCCTCCAAATAGTAAAAAACCCATTACTATTTTGAACACATGTGAATTAAAGTTGGAAATACACGGAATGATTCCATCTGGTATGACACAAGGTGGCGTTGTTTTCATAACATATACTGGTTTATAATCTCATAGGTAATGTGGTTTTTATGGGTTTAATTGTTCAAATTTTTTATGATTTGATAGGTGGTGTAATAAGCGGTTCTATAATAATGCCTATAGTGTACTATACAACCAAATTATCTGTAAAAAAGACGATAAAAAGCCTTGCATATGATAAGGAATCAAGTAAATTGTTGGGTATGTTCCTTTATAAATCATTAAAAGAGACCGTTGATAATATCCATGATGATAAAGAAATGCTAGAAAAAGGTGCAAAGATATTAAACAATGTAGGCAAGACTATTATGACACCAGAGATGAAATCCAAGATAAAAGATTGGGTTTTATCTATATTGTTTTCGAAGTGAATATTTCCTATAAACACTTTGTAACTCCGTAAGATGCACCTATTATTTTATACATACCATCTTTTGTTATTGTAAAAATTAATGATTCACCTGGTGAAAAAATAATAAAATGTGGGTCTGAATCATAATCAATTTTTACAAATGGAAAAATAGAATCTATACATACTAATATTTGTTCAAATTCATCTGCAGTATAAAATTGTTTCATAATAGATTTAATACATGTGTTTTAAAAAGTTATTGTTATTTCTTTGTTGCGTAAAGCGATGTCAAAAACTTTATGAATTCATTTACACTGTATGACTTATTTACTGTATTATTTGTTAAAACACCGTCGTTGTCTATTATAACACTAGACACGTATACTTGGTCATATTGACCAGTTTTTTCATTTCTCATTAAATCTACACCGTTTACGTAAATAGTTTTGTCAAAATCTACATCTAGCACTATTATGTTACCATTAATCCTAGCTGGTACTTTTGCTACTTTTAAAATTTGAAGGAGTCCTTCGTCGACTGATGGTGGTACAACTGGTAAGAACTTTACATGTAACAACCTTATCCTTGGGTCAGCTACAATTGACATTTTTTGTCCTTTAACTCTCCTTATGAAGTCACTGTCTTCACTTGTATCCTCTGTGTATCTAAAGAACAAAGGTGTAAGAGTTCCTGTGTTTCCGAAAGACGTGTAATACCCCACTGGTGTTAACCTGTGTGCAGTCTCTTTTGTCATCACCATAAAACCCAATGAACCAGCTTGTACTTCATATGGTGCATTAAGAGATGGCGGGTCTGGCATTGTTAACCATTTACCCGCTGGTGAAAACAAGGGTGCAAGGACAATGTCAAACCTTTTCAAGTCTTCATCAACAATTTGTATCATCTTGTTGAATTCAGTCTGTGGTAGGACATCGCTATCTAACATGAACAGGTACTCTTTATCACTTTTATTTAAGAAATAATCCATACATAAAGACCTATTGAAATCTACCCTGTTTGAAGCATAAACCTTGGATTCGACACCATGTTGTGCAAATGTATTTACTGTATCAACTATACTCGAAAAAACGAAATGTGAACTTGGTATACATAATAACGCATCTTTTGTTTCCATGTGTTTAATCACCATTTACAGATTAAAAGTATATACTACATCTTTCAGTAAATCGTAGGTTTTATCTGTAGGACGTCCGTCATCTTCAACCTCCAAAGTCTTAAACTCCCTTGTTTTTTCATAGTATATCCTGCTACCTACAATGTAAGGATACCTATGTATATATTTTAGGAATTCTTCCTTGGTTTTTGTTATGTTAGATGATGACGACATTTTCAGGCACCTTTGTTTCCTCTAACCACACAAGGATATCTTTCAAATTAGGTTTAAACCCCATCAACTTTACGTATGGCATCTCTTTTATCAAAAACATGGGTACACCGTTAAATTGACTGTTTTGTAACACTTGCAAACTATGTTCATAGAGGTTCCTTGTATTTTCGTTTACCATTGAATAAAGTTCCTCCATAGAAGGTGTTTTATATTGTTCCTTTTCATATACCGTTTTTATAGCATTATGTAAAACCTCGAAATCACCTGGTTCTTTTCCCTCTTCAAAAACAGCCTTTCTAACCTCCTTTAAAAAAGGATATCTTACTTTCTCTGGTAATCCATATGATACTATGGAAGCTGTTTCACTTTCATACACTTTACCTTTAAACACTGGTTTCTTATATGAAGGAATAAACCTTTTTACTATCTCACTGTCTTTCTCCATGAAGAAATCACTTTGTTCCATACCTTTTGGTATCATCTTTGTTGGTATGGGTACCACATTGAAATTTTGCAATTGGTCTAGGTACAGTAGAGTATCCGTTATGTAACAATATGGGCATAAAACGTCTTGTACATAATACAAGGTTTTTTTAAGTGGGTTCATGATCTCTATCATCATTTTGGTTGTAACATTAAAAATTTTGTGTTTTTAAACCCGTTTTGTATATATCATAGAATCAAAATGAGTGCAAATAGTACTGCAAGAAGAACCGCAAGAAAGGATGTAAAGGCACTTTTTGACAATGTTTATGAACTTGGTGTAGAGTCGGTTAACAAAGTAAATCCTAATAAGCTGGCTGATATGGTATATGAACTTGATGCTAACAAAGCAACTGCTTTAAGAGGTGTCTGGTCTACTCCAGAGGGTATAGAAATAGCTTCTGCAATGGCTGATGCATGGTCTAATGAAGAAAAAGAGGCTGTTTCTAATGCTTATAAGATGAATTATAGACAGGTAGGTGAAATGGAGAAGAAGGGTGTAGGAAAGAACCTACAGAGGATACACCTAGGAGCTAGACTCCTACATGATATGAAACAAATTATGTAAGGTGAGAAAAAATGGCAGTAGGTAAATCAGATTTTAAAAATAAGTTATCTAATGCAACTTCTGACTTTAAGAAGTATGGTAGTGCAGATGCATTTTATGCATTACAGAAGTTACTAGTAACTAGTGATCCACAGTTAATAAACGCATTGACAAAGGCTGGTAAGAATTCATATAACCAAGTGAAAAATATTTACGATCAAATAGCAAAACAGTATAAAGAAATTTGGAATTCATAAGATAATTTTATTTTTTTTATTTATTTTTTACAAAAATAAGTTTTTTGTAAATTAAACTTGTTTATATATTGTTAAAAAATACTTGCTACTTCACTTGGTATTTCATATTCTGTATCCTTTGCTTGTAACCACTTCATTGTACCTTTTAATGCATAGTAACTTTTGTCATCTCCTTTTACCATATTCATTGTAACATCAAACAGTATTGGCTTTATTTTGCCACTATTGTTGTCTTGCACATACAATGGAGATTGTATAACTTTCTTGTAGAATGCCAATGGTGTAAACCATTGTAATACATAGTACTTTTCATTGAATATCTGTGTTTCTGACCTTGTTGATACATTGTATGGAAGAACTCTTTTGCCATCTTTTTCCATTTTTAATATGATCACTTGTGTTGCATAGGTTATGTTACCGTTGTTATTTAAACTATCAAAGTCTTTATAAAGTATGCCAACTAGGTGAAGAGCATCTTGGTTTCTCAAAAGGAAATCAGACCCATAGGAAATTGTTCCATCTGTTATTCTCACTGTGTTAGTCTCCTTTCTACCTTTGCTCTTTGGCTTTATTGAGTCTCCACCAGCTATGGTAACATATTTGTTTAAGAATATGTTTTGTACCTTCATTAAATTTAAGCCTTGTGACCTAGTAAGGTATACTGCAACAAGAGATCCTTCCTTAATAGGTTGATTGTTCTGGTTCAATAGCTCGGTTTTTGCATCAGTAAGAGATGCTACATAACCAGTAAATGCACCTTCTTCGTTTTTCTTTACACCTTTTACATTTTTAAGGGTACCCTTTACCGATTGCTGTGGAGTCCTTACTACTACCAAGTCACCTTGTTCATACCCCCCAAAAAAGTCTATGGGTTGTATTTCCTCTTCCATTTGATCTTCTTCAAGTTTTGGCATGTTTTCGCCAATATAATGTTCTCCCCATGGTTAATAAAACTAACTCTTTTCAAGAACCTTTACAAACTTTTGTGCAATTGAAACAGGTGAAAAAGTTTCTTGGTAGTATGAAGCATGGTTATTATAAAAGGGCTTTTCTAACGCTTTATGGAGCTTTTCCACAAGGTCTGTATATGATGGGTGAACCATAAGACCAAAATGTAAATCATCTATTTGGTGCCAATTCCTTGCATCAACCGAGGAATCTATGAGTATTGCATCCTCTGGTCTTACAAAATCCATCCATGCCCCTTTTGAAGGTACAATTGGTGTACAACCGAGTGCTAGACATTCTAGTATCGATATTTCAAAAGCACCACCGAAAACTGGGTGAAGTAGGTAATGTGTTTTTGAATACACCTTGGATAACTCTTCATCGCTTATCCCGTCGTATTTTACCTCTTGCGGTATATGCATTGGGAACCTCGTAAGGTTATAGAAACGCTCTATTTTATCTTTGTTTTCATAAATAGCAGAGTAAGTAAAGGGTAAACCCTTTCTTAATGGTGAATGAAAAGCAAAAGCCATGACTGTGTTTCCCAAGTTCTCTTTCACACTTTCATTGGGTCTCTTTTCCAAGGCGAAAGCGTGGGGTACCACTTTTGTATCTATACCATAATAATTAAACCCTTTTGCACTCCATGTAGAAGGAGTAATAACGCTATCGAATTCGTTTTCTAATATTAATTGTGCCAATTTAATACCTATCCTGTCTGTATCACTCACATAGAAAAGGTAAGATTTAGGTGCTTTAAATGGTATATTATCATATGAAAGAAACTTTTTATGTTTCAAAAAATTCAAACTTTCCCACATAACGACTGCATCTACTTCCTTTTTTGCCATGTGCAAAGTAAGGTCTGGGTCATATAGGTACCATTTAACACCTATCTTGTTTAATGCATCAAAAAGTATCCTTAATTGTTTGTGGAAAGAGGCGTATGTGAACCTCGTTATAAAAGCTATTTCCATGGGGATATATAGTTTTTTAACATTAAAAAATAAGATGGACAAATGGAATGTAAAAACATTGTTGAAAATAATGGAATGATTGTTTGTGCAGATACAGGAGAAGTTTTAGTAACAACATCAATTGTAAACGATATTTCACACATTGCTAAAAACGACGTCGAAAAAATGTGGTTTTCAACACCTGGTAAAAACTATGGGTCTATGGTAATGGAAGGAAAAGAGAAGATGTTAAATATTTTCGTTTCACAGAGTGGTCGTATGTACTATAGGAAAGTAGAAATTGAAAAGGTAATAAATACTGTATGTTTCGTCGAACAGATACCAAAGTACATATGCGATGAAGCCAAAATGGTCTCAATAAGGAAATTACAATCTTATAAATACAAGCTACCATTCATTGATAGGGTAGCTTATGTATTTTTATATGTTACTGCAAAAAAGTATGGTTTAAACCTTTTTAAGAAATTAAAAAAATATTGTCCTTCGCTTTTTAGTGAGATCTACAAATTAAAGAAAAAGGGTTTATTAAATTAGGTGTAGTTCATATAGAGCTAATATAACTATTAAAATTATTACTATACCTCCTATAATGATGTATGTGTTTGACATTTTTCATCTTTTATATTTACAAAACGAGCTTTAAAAGAAAGGGTAAGTTTTTTATAGTTTAAACATAACCTTATATTATGATTGAAGCGTTAAAGGAGTTACTTGTAAGGAGATCCATAGTCCTTGAAGATAATACTGAAATACCTGGTGATATAGCACAGTATTTCAAAAGCTATATTTCAACAAAGGAAATAGCACAGGCATATTACAACGGTTTAAATATAACACAAATGAAGTTGCAATTGTATACAAAAGGCGAAGTAAACATAATTCTGAAAAACCCACAATTTCTCGTTGATCCAAATGGTATTTTTATAAGGCTAGACGACGGACTCTTTGCAGTAGATAAGTTAGATGAAGAGAACGTAGCAATGTATACAAAACCCTATGTACTATTAAAATTACGTTATATATCCACACCTTCAACAGCTCTTACTTCAAAGAAAATTGTAGCAAATGCGGAGGTCATTTCCTCTTTCCCAATGGAACTTGACGATGACAAAGATGAAGGAGCGAAAATCCACGATTTTTTAGTAGACCACGAGGTACCTTTCGCAGACGCCTTGGCATCATTTGTTGGTGTAGACCCAAAACCAGAAAACGAGAAGTACCAAATATTGCGTTCATTCATAGTTTATAGGTTCATTTCAACGTTTACCAAGGACTTTTATTCTCCATTTTATGTAGAGTTTACACGACCAAATACTATAAAAAGCACCGTTGGTATAAAGTGGTCTACATCTTTTAATTTTGATTACGTTGTAGGAATCCCTTCTGTTGCCCACCTTGTTTACGACGCAAAGAACAAAATACCAGGTGCTGTATGGACAAAAGACGGAATAATTCTTGATGAGTTTGACAAGAGTAACTTTTCTGGAGACCACGCAGAGACCATATCTGCGTTATTAACGGGTATAGCAAATGGTGAATGGGTAAGAGAAAAAGGAAACGTTCCTCCTCTTCAGAAACACATACCAGTGTTATTAATGGGTAACGTAAATGTTGCTATGTCACAGGTTACTAATTGCACAGAATACTTTACTAATGCATTACCCAAATTGTTAAAAGTTATAAACATTGAACCTTTAATGGATAGAGTTACAATGTGTGTAATCAATATAGATGATGTTAACGCTTCATCATTTGTTACCAACCTATCTGCCACACCACGAACTCTTCACAATTGGAAATTATTCCTTGTGTCCAAACTTGATATGAAGAGTTACGATATTTTCGAGGGAAGGAGTAACCAAGCATTTTCATTCGTAGTTGGTGGGTTGAAATTGATTTACCCCGATGTTGATGACGACATAATAATCGAACGTGCCAAAAAACTAGTAGTTGGTGACACAACGTGATTGAATACGAGTTCCTTAAGGGGATATGTGTTGGTGAATACTATGGAAGGACTGTTTATGCATGCCCAGAATGTTCACAATGCTCCAAGGGTGATTGGCACGCTACATTCTTTTTAACAAAGGATGACCTGATGGTACATATGTCAACTCACATAGCTTCTCGTGGTAAGAAAATAATTATTTAAC
>Ga0208447_100019_pt1 | contig 35450 bp, 61 predicted proteins | sample BED_Slide_host_7_FD_187139 | JGI IMG/M metagenome (GOLD analysis project Ga0208447, IMG submission 187139) | Extremophilic microbial mat communities from Yellowstone National Park, USA - BED_Slide_host_7_15 (SPAdes) (version 2) | ecosystem: Environmental > Aquatic > Thermal springs > Hot (42-90C)... | reverse complement strand
GAAATACGTAATAGATATGATATACGTATTCGTGTAGGAATACGTATAAGACGTGTCTTATATGTATACGTATTTCGTATAAGACATGTCTTATATCTTATTCGTATTTCTTACATTCTTATTGACGCTCGTTCTTCCCTTCTTTTTATTATATAGATATACTTCATGGGTTCGAATTACGGGGGGTCAAAATTCACACTAACGCTCGTGTTTCCTTTTTTATTATAGATATACTTCATACCCCGGAATTCGAGTGGGTTATTTCTTGCTCGTGCATTCGTACTGACACTCATTTGTTCTCGTGGTTCGTAGTTCATATTGGGTCATCCTATTTCTCGTATTTTATAATTTGTGCTAACTTTAAGTAATATACTTGTTTCGTAATTTCTAGTTTGTGTTGAATAAATCGTATATTCTCGTAGGTCGCATGTTCTTGTATTGTAGTTTGTTGTGAGGGGCATTCTTTCTCACTCTCATTTGATGTATTTGTACGGTTCTGTGTACTTTATTTTGTCTTCCAGAAACAGTATCTTTTGTTCCATTATGATAGTCCCATCTCTCGTATGTTTTGACACTTCGAAGTTTGTGGTTACTATATATTCATTTGCTCCTAATATCTTTTCTATATGGATTCCTGTTATTTTCACCTCATATCCTTCGTATTGTTTCTCTATTATCTCAAATACTTTTTCTATCAACTTTCTTACTTCCTCATTTACTGATGTCATACTCCTAACACCGTCTGTTCTTTTCCGTCTTTGATTATCACGTATTTTTTCCTCAAAAATTGTGATGGTGTTAATAGTAATACTGTCCCTTTTTCCGTAACAATTTTGAAACGTGGAAGTGCAGGTCTTGATATCTTTATTGTTACTATCTCCATTTCTGTTATTCTTTCCTTCTTATTCTGTATTATGATATATCGTTCATCTGCCCATTTCAATTTCTCGTACAACTCTTTTGCTACATCCATTAAGTCATGGTATACCATTTATTTACCCTCCACATAAACTGGATATTCTAACATGTCTGATGGTGTTGCGTATGTCTGGTATCCTTCTTCCAATTCTAGTACTAATACTTTTCCTGACAGGGTCATTTTTTTCACTTTTCTTCCTCTATAATACACTCCTTTTTTTGTTGATAAATAGTTATAGATTTCCTCTACTGGTGGTACCTGGCTCGGACTTCGATTTTTTGGGATTATTATGATAGTCCTTTTCATGAACACTTTTGGTGCTTCTACTACCTCTATGCTATTCTTTAGTTTTGTTATGACTAGCCCGTTCTTTTTTTCTATTGACACAACTTCCTTTAATCCGTATTTTGTTTTAATAAAAACAACAAAACCTTGTTTGATTAAGTTGTTTAGGGCTTCGATTTCTTCCAACTCATTCATTTTTTTTAACCCCCTGTTATAAAGGGGTACATAAAAAATATAAAAAGTTTACCTTTGTAATACGCCTTTCAAAATGTACAACCCCGATTTGAAAATTATCAATTCTTCGATATGGACTTTGTCCCCTAGCATTGTTTCAACTTCCTGTCTTATCTGTTGTTTTATTGTTTTTACTTCCTCAATTTCTTCCAGTTTTTTCGACTTAGTTACATTTATTTTGTTCGTTTCTAATGCCGTGAAGATGTCCTCAATTAATGATACATCTGTCTTCCCTTCAACTGTTACTTTTACTTTCATATTCCCACCTCATTATTATTTTTCCTTCACTTTTTATTTTACCTTCTTTAAAATTTACTACTTGAGGTGCCACATTTTTGTATTTTTCTATTATTTCTCTAATTAACGAGCTTAATTCTTCATTTTTTGTCAAATCTCTCTTCAATAATTGATTTTCTTTGAAAGTTATTTCATTTTTTCCAATTAGTTTCGCTAAACCTATCAAAAACTTGACATTTTTGTCTTCTTGTGATGAATCTATTATCTCTACCACTATTTTTCTTATCATTTTTCTCACCTTATTTTAGTGTATTTACACGATTTATTTATTTCGCAAAACTTACACTCATCGAATGTAGCTACTAATGTTTTTGTTGTGTAAGCGACTATCTGTTTGAATATCCATTCATCATCTACCTTATATTGTCCGAAGAATGTTTGCCCTGTTTCTATGTCTCTTACACCTTCTCTCGTTATTTCAAACTCTGCTATGTCGTTATTTCCTAGGTATACTAAAAGTCCTTTCTCGCTTCCTGTCATATGCATATATATCAGGACTTGATATAGGTGGGCTTCGTATGGGAACTGTGGTGGTTTGTATACACTTTTGAACTCTACTACCGTTCCATCTTTTAATATCGCGTCCAGTCTTCCTATTAATATATATTCACCGTATTGTTTTCTTACTTCTTTTTCAAACTCTATTTCTATTTCGCCATATTCCTTCAGTAGTCTTTCTATTCCCTCATGTAATGCCGTACCTCGTATCAATGCTACTGGTGATGTTTCACCTCTTGGTCTTATTACACAGTGTAATAGGTCTGTAACATAGACCGTCTTTTCGTCCTTAGGAGGATGTTGTTCTTGCATTTTTCTATATGCCTTAATTATTGCTTCTTTTATCACCTACATATCACCTCAACCATTTTCTTTCCTATCACTTTCGATGCTATTTCTTTGTTTTGACATAATTCCGTCTTGTTGTGTATCCCGTTCCTTAAAAGTTCCATAGACCTCTTTCTACCGATTCCTGGCAACTGTACTAATGCTAACACACTACTCGGTACTCCGTATCTTGACTCTAAGAATAGCATTCTCAGTTTATCTGATAAATCAGCTTTTCCTAACGCTTTTGTAATTCTATATACACCGTATAGTTGCCAATTTATCGTTTGAATTAGTTTGTTAAAGTCGTTATATGACATGTTTTTTGTTGTTTTTATTATCACTTTTTCATCAACCCCTTTTATCCAATTTTCAAACATCATTTTTATATTCTCACCTTTTGATGCATTTAATACGTTCTCATTTTCCATTACTGTGTTTATGATTTCCTCTTCACTTACATTATCTTTCTCTAACACACTTCTATATGTAATAGCGTCTTTTACATCAAAATAACTTTCAGCTACAGCACGTCCATATACCGTGACGTAGTAACCGTAGTTGTCAAATCCTAAGATTCCGTTTTCTTTCAGGAATTCCAATTTCTCATTTACTTCCTCACTAGGTATATCTTTAAATGTCAGTGAATGTCTTATGCCCTCAAATATGTCATCTCTTTTTACGTAGATATATTTTGATATAAACGCCAGCAAGAAGTCCTCAAGCGTATGGTGACCTTCCAAAGCTCCGTATTCGTTTGTAAAATATTTCTTTTTCAACCTTTCGGCTTCTCTTATGTTCATTGCCTCAATCACACACAAACCCTCCTCATCATATCCAGGTCTCCCAGCTCTACCACAAATTTGGTCAAACTCTATTGGTGTTATTTGTTTCCATCCGACAAATCTACCGTATTCCACGATTGGTAATTTAAGGTCATCAAAGATTACGGCATAGAACGGGAAGTTTACTCCTTGGCTTAGTGCTGTCGTTGATATAATAATGTTATACTTTCCTTGGCGTGTTTCTTCCATCAAACGTAATTTTGTTTCTGCGTTAAGTCCCGCGTGAAAGAACGCTACTTTTCCGGGATATTTCCTGTCATAGATTAGGAATAACTCTTCGGCTTTTTTCCTCGTACTCGTGAATATCATGACTACTTTGTTTTTCTTCACGAGTTTCTGCACTAAGTCCTCTTTCATTTCTATTTTTTCACCGTCCTCGAATATCAAAGTTTTTCCTATTTTTATAGCTTTGTAAAGCGGGATTGGTCTTTGGTTTGTCTTTATTATTTCAGCATTTGTTATTTCTGCAATTTTTTCCAAGTCCGGTACCGTAGCTGACATCATAAGTAGTCTTTTTTCTTCTGTCATTGCCCATGCAATTAAATTCTCAATTGCTTTGCCTCTTTCCTTATCGCCTATGTTGTGAACCTCATCAATAATAATTAAGTCACTATGTCTAGCCCATGTATAGTGTCTCCTTAGTACAGCGTCGGCTTTTTCATATGTCGTGAAAATAACACGTTCCCCTATGTTTTCGGGGTCTGATTCATAAACCTCACTCGTAAGTGCTATAGAATCACCGTATCCGTTTAATATTTGTGCTACTTTGTTATGGTAGTCATCGTTCAGTTGTAAAGCTAATGCCCTAAGTGGTACAGTATATAATACACGTCCTTTTGTGTTCATCGCTATATACATTGCTAAGAATGATTTCCCTATTCCTGTTGGTGCTGAAATCAATAAGTTTTTATCGGTCATAAAGAATTCGTTTACTACTTTCTGTTGAAACTCATTGAGTTCCATTCTTTTTCTCACCTCCTGTGAATTCTAGTTCTGAGATTTTCTTTATTACACTGATTTTTGAGATTTTGATGTATATTGGGTTTCCGTTAGGGTCTGTTCCCAGCAAATTATTATAGTCATCAATCTCTTCGACAAGTAGTCTATATTTTCGACCTTGTGCTAACACTTCCACATAATCCCCTACTGAAAAGGAGATTTTCCCTAACTTAAGTTCACGTTTTGGCATTATTAGAAAAAGTGTTATCATCATTTTTAAAGTTTTTATCCCCATTTTCCTTTCTCCTTCTTATGAAAGTCATTTTAAATATCCCTAATGTTTACTATGAAGAGAAAATATGTAATGATTTTATGGAATGCCTCGAAATTTATATGGCTTATCTTGTCAATTATCAGAAACAATTAGGGTTTTGTTATGGTTCCAATTACTTAGAAAGGTTTCCTAGTATTGGGAAATACAGAAATGAATGCACAGGAGGTTACGTAGAAATAGTAAAATAAAAAAAATTACTCAAGTAAGTTCTTTTTCTTCTTGACACTCTTCACATTTTCTTCATATTTCTCAACATATTTAAATAACTCCTCATGTTTTTCTAACAATCTCGTTATTTGTGTGATATCCTCTAATGCCGATACGGGGAAGCTTACACTATTCGTTGGTTTTTGTCCATGAATTGAAATTAATACTGTTACTTGTCCTTTATCATCCTTGTACGCTAGGAATCCCAGGCTTATTTGTTCACCGCTATATAAGTCAAATCTGTCGAATTTCTTTTGAGATGCTGAAAACTCTTGAACCCATTTGTCAATCTCGTTTTTCAATTGTTCTATTTTTTCGTTTTTGTTCTCAGATTTTTGGGACGGCATTCATTCTCACCTCTTGGTTTTTTCCATGGCTTCGAATTGGGCTTTTAGAGCTGGTAATTGGCTTGGATGTACTAGGGTTACCATTGGTTGTGGATAATCACTCTGTTGTAATGCTACACCAACAATTACTGCACCACTTTTCAGTTTCGGTATCACTGACCTTATTAGACTGTAATAAATTCCTTGTGATACCGAATATACATGGACTTCTTTTTTATGCTTGTTTACCTCCTTTACTAAGTCAACTGGTAATGTTTGATTATCTACTATTGTTTTTATTACCTTTTCTTCGATTTCAGGGTTATCGATTATATATCCATCAATATAACTTATTTGAACAGCCTGATTATTGTTCCTTAATATTGCATCTCTGATTTCTACTTTTTTGATAATCAGCAGGTGCCATAAGTAATTCTTTATATTCATTCTCTGGAATGGCAATGTTAGTTCATCGCTTTTGGCTTCTTCCACTACTTCTACTTTTTGGTTTTCTGCTTCTTCTGGTAATATCTCTTCTGTTTCTTCTTCTTCTTTTAATTCTTCTTTTATGGTCTTCTTTTCGGTTACCATGATTTCACCGCCTCTTTGACTTCTTGAGGATAGGAATCCCAGTATTGACAAAACTCTAAAAAAATTCTTTCACTTGTACTTAATCCCTCAAGGGGTAACCTCTGGGGGTTCACCAATTGTAGACACTCCTCAAATGTAGGCATGGTTTGGTCAAAATAAATTGTGCTATCATTTATATTTAAATCTTTTGTTGTCGTTTAAATTATCTCATATCCATGACTGTCAGCTATAAATTCCAAAGCACCTACAAATTTCTTTATTTTTTCTATGTATTCTTCAACCTCTTTCGCGAGTTCATTCATTGTATTTTCTATGATTTTAATGTCATTAATGTCATAGTTTATTCTTATTTCTCTAGAAAAATTTTCCGAGAATATAATTTCTTTATATCTTATTAGGGTTATCATTTTTACGTCATATGTAAGTGTTATTTTCTTGTTGTTTACATCTATTTGTATTTTTTTCACTCTTTCAATATTTCTCAATTCCATTTTTATCCTCTCATGATGATATGTTTTTTTATTTATATAAATCTTTCTTTTAAATTCTCAAATTTTATAAAAATTCTCTTTATAAAGAAGAAGGGTTTGATAAAAAAAAGACGATTAGATTAAATTGTACTGATATTTCTCTAATATTTGCTCTAAATCAGCGAATGTTTTTTTTATTTTTTCAATGATTTCATTCATCTGATTCTCAAAATCATTCATCGCATGTTCTATTAATTCTAAGTTTTCTACGCTTTTATCAGATTCATACCTTAACGGTAAAATTTTCCACAATTTCTCTACTATTTCCAATTCTTTGTTCTGTATAACAACCTTTATTTTTGCTATATATGCTATATATACTTCACGTTTGTCTTCATCTATTCTTACGGTTTTTTCTTTATCAATTCCTCTTATTTCCATTTTTTTCGCCTTATATCAATATGAGCGTTTATTTATATAAATCTTTTTGTTTGTTTCTCTCTATTGGGAAAAATAAAGGGGTAATGTTTTTTTCCTCTATATAGAGAAATATATTTATATATATTTTTTACATATATTCATGGTAGGGATAAATATGAAAGGGGAATTGGAAAGGATAGTGGAGAAGATAAGGGATAAATACAGATTTGATGAGTTAAAAGAACCTTTACTTACGGAAATCAATTTAATATACATGATATGGAGGCTAAAGGGAATGATTTGGCATGAAATCGGTAACGAAAATTTTGATATAGAAGGATGTGATTTAGCTTTATATGCCGATAGGATTTTCGACGAGGTCTCATCGATATCTGATGCATGGTTAAACTATTTAGCATCATTTAATATGAATTGTCTACAATATATCAACAATAAAAAAGTTTTAGAAATGCTGATAGACTTATTAATCCTCAGAAATGTCTATTACGAGTTAAGGAAAATTTCTTAATTTTTTTACCTTTTATTTTTTTATGCCTAATTTTTCTCATTTTTCGAATATTATTTGAACTCTGAAATTTCTTCTTCTCTTTTTCGAGAAAAAGATGAGAGAACATTTTTAAGCCGGTAACATAATATATAAGATAGAAGAAGTATGTCTAATAATTTGCAAAATACAAATAAAAATCCAATCCCACCGCTAAAAAGGTATCTATCGAAAGATGAATTCCAGAATTATTTATCATTAGTGAAAGCTATTGCTGTTTTTAACCCAACAGATAAAAAATGGTATTTAAATGAATATAAAATCTCTAGAATTAAATCCGATGAACTTAAAGAAATTGTGAAAGAATTATCAGAATATGTAGGGGATGAAATCTATAAAATATTGGCTGATTATTTAAAAGATAATAATAATGCCGTTTATGCTGAGTTTAAAGGGAATTATATAATCGTTTATGATGACTTAGAGAAATATAAAGACCTTTTAACATATTATGTGAAAACGTTTGACCACATCAGTGGTCAATACCAGGAAACCCCGATACTTTTAGCATGGCAAAACCGTAATAGTTTCTCTACACTAAGAGGGCTTTACTGGAAATTACAGAACTTTGTTAGTCTAAAAGTAAAGCCTTTTGTCAATTTACAATTCTATAACATCACTCTGAAAAACTTTGAGATGCGTGACTATCAAATTTCTAGTATAAAATCATGGATTATTGATGTTAATATTTCTGGTAATGGAATTATAAAAGCACCCACTGGTTCTGGAAAATCGATTATTGCTATTCTAGCATCTTTGCAAATGCTGAAAAACAAACCAAATTCTAAAATCATATATGCCGTAAACTCTACAACACTACTGAAACAATTCCAGAATTTTGCTAAAAGAGAAGACCTACCATTTCTATTAGTAAGCGGGGAAACTGATGAATTACAGAAAGGTCAAAAATCGGATTTTATAGCGTTATCGATAAGTTATTATTACAGTCAAAAGAAACAGAATAAGCATGAAAAACTTAAGGAATTAATCAGAAATGCTGACTTGATAATTCTAGATGAGGCTCATCACACACCAGCTATAATGGCGAAAAGTCTTTTATTAGATGCACCGAATTCTATCAGACTAGGACTCACGGCTACTCCTATAAGAGAAGACGGGCGTGAACTTGAAATATTAGGGCTTCTAGGAAAAATATCGTACAGTATAGAATATCAAGAGTTAGTACAAAAACACTATTTAATACCTCTAGAGTATATACAATTTACGCCAAAAGTCAGTGAAAAAATCCGTGAAAAATTAAAGACTTTAAACGAGTCTTATGCTGACCAGCCATTTGCAAAGCTCTATAGTGCTGTCCTAAGACTTTTCGAAAATTCTCCTTATACCAATTCTCAAATAATACAAAAAATCAAAGAACTTAATAAGTTTCCTGCTCTAGTTATCGTAAGGAGGATTAGCATAGCACGGAAACTATCAGAGCTTCTAAATCAAGAAGGGATTGTTAGTGATTGGGTTTCAAGTAAAACTTCTTTGGATGAGCGTATGCAAAAAATAGAAAATCTGAAAAACGGGAAATTGAAAGTGTTAGTATCAACTTCTTTAGCTGATGAGGGCTTAGATATTCCACAATTATCTTTAGTAGTACTGATGAGTCAGGGTAAAAGTAGAATAAAATTAATCCAAAGAATCGGTAGGGTTATGAGACCATTTAATGGAAAACAAAAAGGCTATATCTTAGATATTGTATACGGATACGACATTTTCCAAAGACAAGGACAAAAACGCATTAAATTTATATCAGCTGAGTATAATGGTATAATTTCAATAAGACAAGAATAATTTGTTTATTAAAAAAAAAAAGAGATATAAAAAACAATTATTCATCTTCAGTAGGTTTTTCTATAGGAATTAGGTAGTAATATGTAGAATTATCGCTTTCTATAATAACGGCTTTCTTTTTTAGTTTCTGTATCATTTCTTTTTCCAATCTACACCAAAAATCTCTTTCATCAATATCATATGGGGAACATCTAGTCGTATACCATTCGAAATGTTCACAGTCATCGCGCCAATCGACTGCTGAACCGCCAGGATAATTTCGTATTTTCATTAGTTTCCATTTACATATCGGGCATTTATATGTTATGTATTCCGTATCAAAGTTTTTTCCTTTTTCTATACTAATTTCCTCTATTATTTCTACCATTCATTATCCCTCCAAATATTCTTCTACAATTTCTTTAAAATATTTTCCTAATTCTTCTTCACTCTCATAATAAAAATATCTAGGGTCTCCATCAAACAAATATTTTATCTTTAGCTTCTCTCCATCGTATAATAGGTATACATCCACAAATTCGAAACTTTCAAAAAATTCTTTTTCATCACCCCATATGGGGGCAAAATTCATTTCTTTCAGTTCTTTTGAACTGAAAGAACCTAAAAAAATTTCTCCTTCTTTCTTTACTTTTTCGAATATTTCTTCTATTTTCATACTTTCCATACGTTTTTCCCTAAATATTTATGTATGTTTCCTCCCTATATATATCTACTGCTTTGAAAAATTGTTATTAATTGAAATATTATTACAATTGTAATTTTTTAATTGTTTGAATACTAACTTGTTTCCTTAATTTAAGTGTACAAATCTTATTTCAAACAAAAAATTTCATGTTACTGTAATTTTTACTATTGTAATTATTTTTGCTTGAATTTCCTAACCCCTGCATTTGAGAAAAATTCAAAAATTTTCAGTTTGAGGAAACTACTGATTTGGGCTAACCCAAACCAAAAAAATTTTTTCTTTTTAAACCTTTTTACGTCCTTATTTTCCCTAAACTTAAGGAGTTCTAACGGAAAAAGTGAAATCTTAGGGGTTTAAAAACTTTTCTAGTAAGGACTGAAGAATGGTTTAAAAATTTTTTTGTATCCAGACCGAAACTATTTCTGGAATCTGAAAAAATTCCTTTCAACTCTACTGCTGATTATCCAGGTCTGTGAGCTTGAAATTTTCTATTAGAAAGTTTATATTTTCTATCGGAATCGAGTTGAAAATTTCTACAGAGCCGTTTCTTATTATTTTTATTGTTACATACATTTTATTGGATTTTATTTCAACTTTTAGAATTTGATATTTTACACTCATACTTGAAAAATTCATGGGTATTACCATAAAAAGCAAAAGGCTAAGTATTACTCAAAAAAATACATATCCGTAAACATAATCTAGAAAAATTGGTTGAATTCTTGAGTTTAAGTTAATCCCTTTTTTTTATCCCCTATTTTTCTCATTTTCGTAATAATATTTCTATCATGGAAATTCGAAATATTTATATAAATGTAAGCGTAAATAGGAATGAAAGACTATGATAGAGGTATATCGGAAATTATATACAAACAGATTTGAAACAGAAATAGCCTACTATTTCAATATAAATAATAGAGGATTAAAAAAATACTATGAGGTTTCTTATGAATGGATAGGTAATGCGGATTATGTATACTCTAAATATTCAGTGGAATTAAATGATAATGTAAAGAATTCGGCAAAGATAGAAAATGATGTATATAGATTTACACCTATTCTTTTTTCTACAGTAAAAGCCCAAAGGAGACTAGCGGTTTTATCTAAGTTTATACTATATATAATATCTGAAGTTAACAATATACCAATTTACAAATTAGTGCAAAAAGTAGTTTATTACCATGATGGCATTGAGTTTATATTATCTCCTAACGCTTTTGTGAAATCTACCTATGAGTTAATTCCAAGGTTCGAAAAAATTTACAAAGAAAAATAAGGATTATTTTTTTTCCTTAACTCATTCTCGATGAAGAGAATCTTAGAATAAAAAAAATATTATATGGTTATAATCACGGGGTAAACATGCATATTCCTATGCCCGTTATTATTCAGATTACTTATCCTTATGTGGTTCCCTATGTTATATTCTCCTTTGTCTTTTGATATTATGATGTATGTATGTAATTGATGCGTGCCACCACCACTAATTTGTCTTGATACTTCTTTATAGCATATATTTGTAATGCTAGTAGAATTTGTTATAATTGGGCATTCTGGAATGCTGAATTCCAATCTATCTACACCACCAGCATTCGTTTTTCTATAGTTGAATCTATATATGATACCATATAACTGTGACAAATTACCGTGTTTCGTAGGAATTAGTTCCATTATTACATTTTTTACGTTAAATTCCCATTTATCCGAAATTTCTTTCATTTTTTTGCTTATTTCTATATCAACCGCATTGTTTATTTTTATTTCATTCTCTTTATCAAATTTGATTTCATTTATTAATTCTCTACTTATTTTATATTTCAGGTAGTGGAAAGTATGTCTTTTTGGCTCATATCCTACTACGTACTTTTCCGTTTCTCTAATGATATAGATATCTATTGGATTTACCAAAAAAACGTTTTGAACGTTTAAGATTGGTTTAACTTTATACATAGTTTCCATACTATCCCCTAATCATAATTCCACTTTTATTTATATAAACATTTCTCTTGACAAAGAGAATTAGAAATAGGAGGTAAAAATTAGAACTCGAATATCTTAGTTTGTTCATCTAGGTTGTATAGAACTTTGTAAACACTCCTTATGGAATATTTAAACATAAAGCCTGGAAGTCTCATACACCACATTCTATTGCCGTAATCGACACCACATAAGTATGTATTATTCAGTTCATCTATAAATTTTAACACTATTTGATTTACCCCATCGTAATAATAATCCTGTAATGTAGCGTAAGCAAAATCTGGAAATTCTGCCCCTCTTATTCTATTAAGGTTTAATGTGATGACGTTTGAAAATCCCCATGCATTTTTCTCGATTTCTATGTTGTTAATTCCTTTGACTGTTATGAACGGCGGAATACCTCTTAAGTCGAGTATCCCCTTCTTAAGTAACATTTTGAAAAACGCATATTCGATTTTCCTATTCTTCATTTTTACTCTCACGATATACGGAATATGTCTCTTTGTTTTTTTGAAATGTTCTATTATATCTTTCACTCTTTTATTTTGTATTTTGTATAGGTATAAACCGTCTCGAGATATTGGTATTCCGTATTCTTTTTCTGGTAAAGGCATTTTCTCTAATTCCGGTAATGTTAAATAGTATTCTTGAGGTTTCCTAATTATTGTTAGTTTCAATATGAGTTCATTTTCTCTTATAGGTATATCGAATCCACATAGATTAAGACGCCATTTTCCTCTATAATAATACAACAAAATACTCCTATATTTCTTATTCTCATAACTCATGAATTCCATAAACCTTTTTCTTTCCGCTATTGTTCTGTAATCATTAAGGTTTATTATTACATCAAACTTGTTTTCTGAAATTCTGGTTATTTCTATCTTATTGTTCATTACATATACGTATAAAGTTTCTTGATTCATTCTGTGAAGTTCAAACTCATAGTCTCTAATGTATTTATTATATTTGAATACATATTTTTTCCATGTTTGGAATGTATCAAAATTCTTTATTATTTCTGTCAAAAAATGGACTTTTTCGTTTTGTATATATTCATCCGTTTTCATCATTTCTGCTCATATATACGTAAGAGCAAAAGTTTATAAATTTGTGATATCATAATTTATGTTGAGAGACTATGTCCTATCAAATCCAAATTCAAAAGAATTTAAACCAAATTGATTTTTTAACTAGTACAATCTATGAGAAAAACGATTTGACAAATTCAATTAGCCCAGGAGAAAAATTCGTAGTAAGACAAGGAGACCTAATAGTGGCAAACTACCATATTGAAAACTACGGAAAAAGGGGTTTGAGCAAAGTACATTTAACTAATGAAGACGGCGTCTACATCTTCAGGAGGTCTCATTACATTATACCAGAAAAAGAACAGACAATATTAATACACAATGAACATGGCATAACAGTAATCCCAAGACCTTTCCATTCTCTTAAATTTTACACCTTTGCTCAAGGTGGAGACTAAGGTAAACCCTTTTTTTCTTTTTTATTCAAATATGCTCATTATTATTTCATATTTAGACTTCCCTAATTTCTTAGCAAGTTCCCCGAGTTTCTCATTCTCCTCATCATAGAAAATCACATTTATTGACTTAGGTAACAAGTCATCATTTATTCGCATGTCGTGTGACTTTCGTGAAGTGTAAATGGGGAAATTATACTTTTTCTCGATTTCTCTTATTATGCATTCCCTATACGAATTATAACTTTTACACATTTCCTTTACTTTATAAAACAGTTTTTTTGGGATTCTTACACTATACACCATTTTTCCTCATCATTATATTCACGTCTGATTATTTATATATTCATTTGAGAAAGATTTATATAGTTATAACATCTATACATAAATATGCTCTACATCACAAATAAGCCTGTCCTCTACCTTAAGGAAGGAGAACGGTTCATTATAACAGCAAAACAAATCACGGTAGAAGAAGTGAAGGATATATTAAATAAATGGTATTACACATCCGTGATAGATGATAAAACTGTAGCAGAATTTCTAACGAAAATTTTAGGTATGGAAATTATATACAACCCTATCGAATTCGAGTTAGAACCTGGAGATAGGGTAATAGCATTTGTCCCAAAACAATGGAAAAATGTGAGGACAGCTGAAGAACTTGAACGAATAGGATATACATTATGGTCATTCATCACATATCAACGTGATGACCCTACTCCGTGTATTTAAGTCATTTCATTCTTTTATTCTTAAGCCGTTAATAAAACCTCATTCTTTAGTAATTGGTTTACACTCATTCCTCTCTTCTTTAACTCGTTTTTAATGAAAATCTCGTTCTCTTTTTTCATTCTTACTTGTAGTCTGACATAGGCTTTATCTCCTACCATCATTACTTCATTGTTCGGCTCAATCCTAGAATAAGATTTAGTGTCATCCTCTAACCCGAAATAATTCAATAATATTTCCCTAAGCACAGCTGGTACACTTACTCCTTTTTTCTTAGCTTGCACTCTTAATTTCTCATATATTTCTTTCTCAACAGTTACTAACACACTTCTCACCAACATAAATTATTATATCACCAACTAAAAAGCTTTGTATTACTGGTGACTTTAAAAAGGTGATATCATATTTTTTATTATGGTATCAAAATCAACAGCTGTGAGAATAAGTTTCTCTAGTATCAATTTTTTGAAAAAAATAAAAAGGAATAAAGAAACCTATGACCTCGTTATAAACAAGTTAATCGATGAGTGTACACAAGTTATTGACCAAGTCGAAGAGGATATCTACGAACCATACGAAATTTTTGTTATAAAAATGACCGATGGTACCAAGGAAAGACTCGATGAAATTGCAAAAGATAAGCTTTCTAACAGGTCGGAAGTACTAAGAAGACTAATCCAAGCAAAGGCGAAGGGGTTATGTTAATAGCCCAGGTAGTAAAACGTAATTGGTATATAGACTTCAAGGTGGAATCACTTGAGCAAGTCCCAATCAAATACGTCTCGTTCATCAAGACAATCGGTGAAGAGAAATACGGAACAGACAATATGTGTTACATTATCCTTCCGTTACGACGAATTTTCTCATCCACTTTTCGTAGAGGGTACCATTTGTCTACCGAGGGAGCCTGGGAGGGAGAAACAACAAATAAAGGAAATGACACAAGAATTGGAGGACGTTATATTGGATTTATTTGGGATTCAAGTCCTATCATTGCTCGAAGACGAGGGAGTGTGGTATGGTGGTGTAGTGGGGAAAAGAGTCGCGTGGTACCACAAGTATCCAGGGGACGGGGGGGAGTACGAATGGTAGATATAAACCAAATCGTTAAGTTAGACATTGACGTTGATGTGGACTTTTATGACCCTAATTGGCTTCTCGAGAAGAAACTGTCAATGTTACATTCCCTCGGTTACCAGGAAGAGGACGCATGGTGGGAGTATTCACCTTCAGGAAGGCACATCCATATCATTATTATACTGAAAGACCCTATATCTACGAAAGAACTATTCGACCTACAGTTCCTTTTAGGGGATGACCAAAAACGTGTGTATTTTAACTACTTACGTTACAGTGTGATGGAAGAAGACGCAATCCATTTCAACGTACTCTACACATACAAAAAATCTCTAAGCCTTTCGGATAAGGTTAAAGCAATTTTACGACACTGGTTTAAGTCGAAACAATACTCAAAGAAATGAATACTTGGACAAACTACATGATATAATTTTTCCGGTATTTCTTCTACTATTGCATACCTCACTTTGATATTTCCGTACCCGACCCAATCTTCTTCTATTATTCGCATGTTTGAATAACCGTAATAGCAAAATTTTAATATTTTGTATCCATACTTTTTCCTATGAGTGAGGATAAAGAAATGGAGGAAATGGAAGAGGAAGAAGAGTTCGAGTTACCTCAAGAGTTACCTAAAGCAAGTAATAAGACCGATACCGAAAAATACCTGGAAGACCTAATAAACCAGGTAGAAAGCCAGCTACCTAGTAATGTAAATTATGTGTCAGGTATAATAGTCGATGATGATAGGAACGTGTTGATAATAAAGAACAGTAAGTTATATGTAGGTAAAAGCCTGGAAGACGTTGTAGAAATTAAAAGGTACACAGAAAATGGTAATCCGGCATACGTGATAAACGGTTTGTATATATTGAGAGCGATGCTACCTAGTTATAAAGAATTTTGGTCAGGAGAACTTGAAAAGAGAGCTAAAAAATCAGTATGGGATATAATGTAGTCTATTCTTCTTCTCCGAACTCGTCTTCAGGTTCTTCTTCAAGGAATTTTTTTAGTTTTTTCTTCGATTTCTCTTTAATCGGCTCTATTTCTACGTCTTGTGTTGGTTGTTTCTGTTGCATAAATTGTTGTGCTAACAACATTTGTAGCATGTTTCCTCCTCCTTCGCCTCCCGGTCGTATTATCCCGGCTTGAGTGAGTAGTTGTACCATTTCGTTGATGTGAGTTAATGCCATTTGAATGTCCTCTAACGTCCACTTCCCTTTTAGGTGGTTGTCTAGAATCCCCGCTACAGTTTTCACGGCACTTTTAGTTTTCTCCAGCTGTTTGGTCAGCTCCTGTACTTTCTTTTCTAATTCTTCGACCCTCTTTATTAAGTCGGGTTGTTGATTGTCACTCATCTTTTAACACCTCCTCTATTTTACTTGTAACTGTATCATTCTTTGCACTTCTCGTATAAATTACGATATACGCGTATTCATCATCACTCCCGAACTTAACCCTTAAAGTCCTCATATGGGAACTTGCCCTCGCTTTAGTTTCCTGGAGTGTTTTTTCGAGTATCCTCCATATCACATCTACAAGTGACACCATGACTACAGCGTCACCATCATCAGTAATATATGCACCGGCATCTATCCCTAGTTTCTTTAACTTCGACAGAAGCTTACTGTTCACTTGTTTAATGTCTTCATCGACCAGTTCTTTCATTCCAACTAGAAAGAGTTTGCCGTTTTTGATTTTCTGTTCCCAGACTTCTTTGTTAATCTCTGTAGTTATAAGTTCGGCAAACTTGTAAAACGGCACACCGATAACAACAGCATTCTCATTCAAAGCACCACTTATAGTTTCTATTCCGGCTTTTTTCAGAGATTCTACGAAGACTTTGTAAACGTATGCAACACTACCCTTTAATTTAACTTTATCCATAAATTAGAAAATGGATACAAAATAAAAAAAAGTTACTTTAATGTCTTAAGTAATGCGTCCTCTATTTCTGTGAGAATCTTTGACATATCTATTATCCTGGGCTTCCTGTCTTTACCGATGAATGTGTATAAATACCCACTGGTTGTGCCGAGTGTACCGGATTTAGTCCTCATCATTAATGCCCATAAATAGTTCTGGTGCATCTCTGTTAGTGACTCACCTTTGTAGTCCAAGATATAGTTCGCAAGGACTTTCTCGGCATATGCCATTAGCAAACCTTGGAATGTACCGGGTATACCGTACTTCTCGGATATGTTTTTAACGACTTCCTTAGCGAGGTGAGAAGGTGCGTAATCGGTTATCCAGTTGTAAGTTTCTTGCTCTGATAATTTAGCAATCGCTTTCATTGTCTCAGGGTTATAGGCTATTTCCTTACCGAGCATGTGACCGGCTGTACCTATGTTCATTGTGTATCTCTTCAAGTAATACCTATACACTGAAGCCGAACTTAACCTCCTATTCTTTCTCGGCATTTATCATCACCTCACAAACCTTTTTCTATATCTTCTAATGCTTTATATGCGGAATCCATGTTACTGAATGTCTTTGTACCGGCATAATGTGGAGGTGCGGTAGGTAGTCTACTCTTCATTAAGACACCGGCATAACTATTTGGTAATGATGGCATCTTAGTTACAATATCATCAACGGTAGCTACTACGTTGTTTTCATCAAGTGTTACACCACCGATTTGCTCGGCAACTGCAGGAACCAATTCTTTCAATTCATTACCAACTTCTGCTAATACCTTCTTGACAACATTAGCCGGAATACCTCTTGACACATATTTATTCACTAAGAATGATGCGGTTTCCTTATGTGTTAAGTATACTGCGTAAATTGCCTCATTGATGATTTGGAATAGTGGGAACATCGCACCGGAACCTGCCATCTCTACTAGTTTAGGTCTCAAGTCGTTGTGTACCTTATTGTAAATCTGTTCAAACGTGTCTTTATAGTTTGAGTACATTTGTTCTACTAATTCGCTAGCGTACTTCTCTCCCATATAATTGACGAAGATACCGTAGAGCTTACCCTTATACCTTGTAGGCGTATCATTACGAAGGTCGATTTTCCTATGTGCTTGTCTGCCTGCCATACTTTATCACGTACATTACTGTAGGACGAAATATATAAATATTTGGATACAAATAATTATACAACATGCTGACAAAAACGCAATTTATCAGGTGTGTTTACTTATTATTGTCGAATTCGCGAAAGTATTCAATATCTCAGGCTATAAGGATATCATATCTAATACTAGATAGGACTAGAGTTTCACCTAAAACTAAAGAGAGACTTTTAGTCCTGTTAGATGAACTAGACTCAGGTAAAATAACACCTAGGGAATTCGCCAGGAAACTTTTTATGGAATACCCACAACCTACGAAAAAAATCAAAATCTTAAAACTCAAGATTTGTGACTAATAGTTATTCATCACAGGGTTTAATATGACCGCGTTATAAAACTTCGGGGCATAATTCACTGATATGGATATGTTAGAACCCATATTGGAACTAAAACTAAGCACGTATATACGCAAATGAGTAGCATCCTTCATGGAATAAGTCCTCCATCTGTGAAGGTATATAAAGTACTTTACGTTTCGCGGTTCTTATACACTTAAGTCCTACCATCTTATTCTCTACAATTACAGGATAAACATGACCCTCAATAAAGTTATCCTCAAGTGATTTTGGTATATAAAGAACTTTCTTATTCCCTATCTCCCTAAGGCAAAGACTCACTCATAAAGCACCCCATATATACCGCATGGTATGGGTTTATTATACATGAAAGCGAGTTTAAGGCACCAAGAAATAGCCTCAAGTGACATGGGGTTCATGGTATACTTAACCAACACTTTCACTAAAGGCTCGTTGTTGTCGTTATACCCCGTCTTCGTTTTGATAATTTCGGCTTCATCATGGAAGAATAACTCTCTACCTAACCAAACAAAGACCGCATTGTTGAATAAAGTAAAAGGTGGCTTAACCTCTATCATTGACGCAGATGCGTAACCAAGTGTTGTCAAAAGTTGAGGTATGAAGACGGTCTTCGGGTCATAAATTTTAAGGTATGCGAGGACAACGTAAAACGTGTCGGTGCAAAGCTCGTACTTCTTATGGTACTCGTTCAAGAACTCGTAATCAGACCCGTTAAGGCAAATGTATTTCTTTCCGGACTCCTCAAATTCGTTATATATCTTCTTAGCTAACTCGTAACTATTCATATCACTCCCTCACCTCTCTATTAATTATAACTTTCCTACACTGTTCAATAAATTTTCCTATTTTTGCTACACATTCCGGTTCATAGCATTCCATAGCTAATAACGTGAGGACGTTTTCGGCTATATCCCATTGTTTAGTGTAAATGGCTTCCATAAACTTAACCGTTTCTTTCTTGACCCCGTAGTACTTAACTATTTCGTAGCATTCAGGGTACCTTGACTTGACGTAGTCCTTTGATTTATGATATTCAGTACCTTTTGTTAAAACTCTGTCACTTCTGAGTGATAATGAAAGGATTATCCTATCTAGGTCGGAATCAGCGTTCTTAGGAGGAGGTGAAGGGGAAGAGACTACTACACCTAAAGCCATTTTTTCGAGTTCTGAACACAGTTTCTTCCCCTCATTAAAGAACTGTTGAGCGTTCGGGTACTGGAAAAAGAAAGGCATGCTGTAAGCGAAATAAGCGTTCATTATGGGGTCATAGAACATATGTAGGTGGTCTTTTGCTACAGTAACGTTGATAGAAACCTCGTTACATTGGACTAGGGCAACTCCCTTAATGTAGAAAGTGTTGTACCTACGTTCCACTCCGTTCTTCTTTGCGTAGTCTAAGAGCTTGATAAATATCGAAGGGTTCCATTGGGGCATAATATTCTCTACTTTTCTTTTTCACTTTCTCACTTAAATCTTCATACTCATCTCTTGACATAGTTAAAGTGTGTTGTATTTCGTAACGAAGTTCGTGTTTTGATAATTCCCATACACGGAAACAATGTTCGCTAGATACACATTCAGTATATTCATCAATAGGGTCAATGGGTATACCTACTAAATTCTCCTTATAGCCATGGGCATTAAGGTATATAGGTACCGTACCAACCGCCATAGCCTCAATAGGAGGTAACCCGAACCCTTCACTTTTTGATAGGGCTAGGAAGAACTTAGCCCTAGCATAAAGCTCATATTTCTGTTCTTCAGTAAGTTTGAAAGTTTGAAAATCCGGATTCCCCATGTTTCCTATAATTACAGTCTTATCCCTAACATTGAATTCTCTGGTTATATTATCAACAAGGGTCAGGTTCTTCCTATCGAAAAATCGTGACTCTCCTAGTGTGATAAAGAGTTTATCCTTTTTTACATTAGGGAAAATGGGTCTTATGTGTCTCTTAACTACAGTAATAGGTTTTATCCCTATCTTGGAAAACATTAGATAGTTCCAGTACGATGCCACAACAAAGTTTTCATATTGCCTTAACTGATTTGCATAATATAAAGCGTTATAGACAGTGTCTCCCCAAAGTACACAGCTAATGTCATCAATATATCTGAACCTTTTCAGGAACATAATAGGGTCATCAATACACACTTCAGCATCAAACACGTTATGAGTAACTTGATACCCTTCGTAGAGGGCTACCTGATAGTAACTACAGTTCTCACATGGGACGTAAGCCTTTATGGTTGTCATTTGAGATATTATTTTCATGACGTAATTTATATATTATATGTTTCCGGAAATGTTTATATGGAAGTAGTTTATCTTAAAGACTTTGACAACAAACGGATGCATATTAACAGGAAATACGAAGGTCAATATGAAGAAGAAGAATACGATATAAGTTATTTCGATGAAGGAGATGCGGGTTCTGAAGTCCCTTATGTAACAAATTATAGTAAAGTTACATTAAACATAGGAGATATAGATTTTGAAGTACTTCAAAGTAGCAAATGGTTATCGACACATCCTAACGGTTTATTGGGAGTATCTTACCCACTCGGTATGACAATAGAAGGAACGGGTAGTTATGCTGTAGATGAAAAACGTAGGTATTATACAGCATGGCATATAGGGATGATATATATCACATCAATGTATTCAATACCTAACGTACCCGTGAAACTTTATCACAGAGAGAGGTTCACGTCTGTAAGGTTCAAACCATCAATATATGCACCATCGGCATGGTTAAGAGAGAAAAACCTATATGAAATTGAATATGATGTAATTGAAATAATACCTTCAAGCTATAACTCACTTTTAACCGAACCACCGGGCAAATTGTTGGGAGTAGTATCAATGGGTTTACCTATTAGAGGCGAGTTTTATACAGGTTGTGCCAAAATACCTGAGGTCAAAGTGAGACGGGGCATGAAGATAGAGACAATGGGTCATACTACAGGTAATTTGTTCGGTAAAGTAGTATCGACTCATGCGGAAAGTTTGGTAAGACTAAGGGGAGATGTTTTCATATTGAACAAAAACTTGTTTTTAATAACAAACGGGACGTTACCCGGGGACTCAGGAGGAGGATGCTACCTCATCGGTATCCGGTAGCCATTTTATATATTATGTGGATATTGTACATATGCCCGGATATTCAATCCCAGTGCGTGCTGTATCCAATACAAATAATATATCTAGTACGAATTCTAACTACGGGGATAGCCAAATGTCCTATGCAAATGTGGCAACTGCCCTAACCTCAGTAGTAACATCCATAGTAGGAGCCATAACTAACTTCTTAGCCGGTATAACCAACTTCATTGCAAACAACTCCGATATCTTCGTAGCATTGGCTGTAGCAGGTATAATCGTAGGTGTAATAACCAGATTTGCAAACAGTCTACCATTCGTAGGTTCATTCCTAAGCTATTTAGGTCTCTGAAAGAGTTCGTATCCGGGTCTTTAAGAAAGTTAAAAACCTTTTTTTCATATACCTTCTTGACATAATTTCGATTTCTTTAACTCTGAGACATGTGTACAAAGAGCTAATACAATCAAGTTAAGCTTCTTATTCACATCACTCTCATTTATCGCTTCGACAAGTAGGTTCTTAAATTCTTCCGAATGCACATATTTGTCAAACTGTTTCCTAATATCATTTTCACGTTGCGTATCAACCACCTTTTTTAATCTGTATAGAGTGTAAATAACACTAACAACATCAAAGGAACTTGAAATTATATAAAAAATTTCACTAACCATGGTAGGTCACAACACCAGCTTTTCCCATTGTTTTGCGATTTCCAGATAGTTATACCTTTCCCTATAAAGTATTGCACGGTTCTCCAAGTTTTCCTTTTTCTTGTCAAGGCTCCAGTTCGCTAACGCCGTTACCAGTTTCTGATATGCGTCTTCCGGGTCTGGGTCTAAGAAATTTCCTATATGATATAAATTAGTATACCACAACTTTACCGTTCTAGGGGCTTTTATCCAATAAACATGATTCGTGTCCAGTACCCACTCACTCCACGCACCTTTTTCTGTTACAACGACATCGAGACCTAATGCAAGTGCTTCTATAACGGGTATCTCGAAAGCACCGCCACGTACGGGGTAAAACAGGATATCACATCCGGAAAAAATACTGTAATACTCAGGGTCTGGTAACGGAGTTTTTATCACGTTCATCCCCTTTATCCTGGGTTGTGATAGATTGGAAATTAGGATTAATGGATAAAACCGATAACCGGAATCCATTAGTTTACGGAATACATTAACTACTATATCCCCTCCTTTTCTGTCCCAAGAATGAGGTAATATGGATAAAACACAAGGATGAGGAATTTCTTTAGGAGGATAATGAAACATGTCGGGGTTTAATGCATGAGGAATGATGTGGATTTGTTGAGGAATTGATACACCGAGCATGTAAAACCCTTGCTTAGCCCAATTTGATGGTACAACTATTTCACTAATTGGTTGTTGTTTAAAAAAATATAATGCAATATGAGATAAGGTGTCGGTATCTGAAACTTCAAAAACGATATTTTTACCGTAATTAGGTACCCCGTTCCAAAACAATTGAGTATTAAAAATTGTGTAATAAATATAATCATGAAATCCCGGTGGTAAATTAGATTTCGAAGTCTTAGTCCTATTAAAATCAACTACTTCATGTCCCAACTCTTTCAGACCACGTTCCAATAATATAGCCTGTCTCTCGAAACTGGATTCATCAAAATTGCGGACTAAAGCAATTTTCATACATTTAGATGATGTAAAAGTAGATATAAATAAGTTATGGATAAGATTGGAAATAAAATAAATAGACTATTTTATAAGGGTAACGCCTCTTTGTCCTTGATACTTACTCTTATAGGGGTATTCTACCGGTGTTAATGTCCTGGCAAATATTAAGTGGAGGAACCTTATCCCTCTCTTTAATTTTATCGGAAATGATGACCCTACTAATTCTATTGTTAATTGTCCCTCGAACCCGGCATCAACAATAGTAGGTGGGATAAGGAATCCTAGTCTAGCAAAGGATGAGCGTAGGTTTACGAATGCCATTACATCGTTCGGGAGTCTAATATACTCCTCAGTAGTTAATAGGACATGTTCATAGGGATTTATAATAAACTCATCTCCTTTTTCTATTCTAAAGAAAGAGTAATCAGGTTTTTCCGGGTCAAATATTTTATCAGTACTTATAAACCTTGCCACTTCTCCACCAATTCGTAAATCTATACCGTTCTCCCTTATACTATCTTCTTTTAGTGGGTCAATTACTATCCAACCCTTTTGTAAATAATATTTTAAATCACGGTCTCCGAGAACCATTTTCAGACACAAGTAATTTGTTATATCATATTTTGTATATAAACATTTGTATCCAAAAGATTAAGTAAAACAGGGACTCTTTAAATCCCGATTTTCTGTAAAAGGATTCTGATTATCTCATTTACATTGTTTATATCAATATATATCCTTAATGCCGATTCACATATTTTCTTTAACAGTTCATAGAACGATTTAATACTGGACAAAGCATTCGTTTCCATTATAAGTGGTACTTGACATAGTTTATTAGGGTCTTTATAAGGAGGAATTATCAAAACACTACCTATTTCTAAGAACTTATCGTTATACATATACCTCAAATTAGCTAACGCACCTTCGGGGTAAAAGCTTATCTTAGTGAGTGAGAAACTCCTTAGGTATTCTGTCTTTCTTGAATGTTTACTTAATTCGATTATTAATGTAGATGATAAAAGACTATCTAATCTAGATTTAATATCATATGGTAAGTAGTTTTGTCTTACTTGTGAACCTCCTATTATAAACTGTTTACCATCATAAATAGCAATAAAGGTTTTGCGAGTTTCCGGTACTATTATCTCAGCTTCAAAATTAAGTACGGAACTAAACATACCTTCGTTACTCTGTTTGACTTTAAATTTAGTTAATTCCCACCTAGCCATATAATCCCACCTGTTGTAATAAGGGGATAATCTTAGTCCTAAATACACTTTCAGTTGTTTTACTTATATCCCTTATATCTTTAAGACCGAGTTCCGTGTTCATTGTAAAAGTAGTACCAACCACATCTATTGTGAATATATATTTACCTTTTTCTCGTATAGATACAGGTAAATATGATTCATCTTCAATGTCTATATCTGTATCATTATTGAAAAATTTACATATTTCGTTGAAATACCCTAACAATTCGGGTTCAATTATTTGATAATGTGAACCTCCCGCTAACACTTTTGAACGTGTACCGTTGATATATAAATGTCCTTCATTAGGACGTTTTTCTAAATATAAATCATATGTAGCCACACCACCAATGAAAATAGGTTGTTTTATTTTAGTCGTCATAAAAAACGATTGAACGGTTTTTTTATCACAATGAATTGTAATCATTATATGTCACAATATTTTGAAACATTTTAGGATTAAAAAAACTTTTATGAAACCGAAATCATATCACATTTTCTTCTTCTTCTTACTTTCATATACCAAGTATTTATCATCAAGTTTCGGTTTACCATCAACCGTTTCAAATTCATCTTCAGGGATTAGATAAATCCTAACATTTGCCTCAACTTTAGCATCTGATTTCTTTTTCATATCTAAATGTAAGTAAAAAAGGGTTATATATTTTGTTGTTAGGTGATGTCATTATGTTTATTGTATAATTAAAATATGTAGTTTACATTGACCGATATCATCTATATTAGTCTTATATCATTCTAAGTGATACACTTATTGACGCACCTTGACTGAGACTATATTGTGATTGTTGTGAAGTATTATTTGTAGAAATACTCGATGTATTACTCGAACTACTACTCGATTTACTACTCGAACTACTACTCGATGTATTATTTGCTGTACTACTTAATGCAGTACCCGATGAATTACTTGATGGATTACTTGTCATTGTAAGTGACATGCTTACAGACATTCCCTGAGTGATACTGTATTGTTGTGGTGCTGATGGATTACTTGTCATTGTAAGTGACATGCTTACAGACATTCCCTGAGTGATACTGTATTGTTGTTGTTGCGGTGTACCTCCCGACGAATTGCTTCCTATTGAAAGCGACACATTTATCGAAACACCTTGACTGATACTGTATTGCTGTTGTTGTGTCTGACTACCTATTACGGTTAATGACATATTTACGGGCATATTCTGACTGATACTGTATTGCTGTTGTTGTGTCTGACTACCTATTACGGTTAATGACATATTTACGGGCATATTCTGACTGATACTGTATTGCTGTTGTTGTGTCTGACTACCTATTACGGTTAATGACATATTTACGGACATGTTTTGAATGAGGTTTTGTTGCTGTTCTATTTCTATAATGACACCTGAACTACCTGACTGGAAATTCACATATCCTGACATTAATTCTACCGTACCACCATTTTGATTATCCATACTGATAACATCTTCTATGAAGGCTCCGGTAGTATTAGGTCTCTCTAACTGTAACTCTAATTGTTGTGCAGTTAGATTAGATAACTGTAATTGTGATAAATCTGAAACTGAAGAACTGCTTGAAGAGCGTTGAGGCAATTGCGTAGATGGTAGGTTTTGAGGTGTTTGTATTTGAGGTTGAGATGGTCTAGGTATAGTTTGTGTGGTCTGAGTTGGACTAAATAATGATTGCATTAATGATTCAGTTGCTATAGAAATTAAAGCGGTAATAAGCGGTGAACCCATTAGGAGTAATGCCTTTCCTAAAATACCTTTTAATCCATCACCGAACATTGAGTAATTAGCAATACCATTTACCACTTTGGGTAACAACTCCGTATAAGTCAAGAAACTCGTTACTGACGGCATGGCACCGGCAATCCTTGAAACCTCACCGGCGATTATGTTAGGTATCATTGTCAAAAGGTTGGGTTGGTTCCCGGGGTCGGTAAAAAGTGAATTAAGGTATTGTGATGCATTTTGGAAAAATGTAGGCATATCAAGAAAGAAATTGAATATAGTAGTAAACATATAATATATATCAGAAACAACAGTAGTTAGAAAATTATAAGCACCGACCATTAGGTTTTTTATATCATTAAAGACGGGTTGTATAAAAGATATAATACCGCTTATCGCGGAGACAATAGAATTATATATATCTGAAGTAAATGATTTTAGGTCATTCCACACGGTCGTTAATGTGTTAATTATTGCAGAACTAATTGTCTCTAAACCCCTCTCTATAGGCACCATCATCGCTGAAATACCGTTAGCGATACGTTGCATACCATCCCAAATAAAAATACCAAAAGTATTAGCAAACCCGAGTATTGCACCTGCTATCGATTGAAAGAAATTTTGGATGTCGGAAGGTAATTGCTGAAAAAATTGCATAAATGAGTTGAAAGAATCATTAATACCGTTTGAAACCGAACTGATATCAGATATTATACCACTAGCTATCGATGAAAGTCCCGAAATAATTGCTTGACCTACTGAAAACAAAAATGACATATTTGTTCCTCTGTTAGATTAGTTGTTAATGTCAGGATATATTTTTTGTTATGTTGGACATTGATGATAAAAAAAATGTTAGACTCATCAAGATTGTGATAACGTAATAGTTAATGTGAATTTAGTACCGGAAGATGAAGGAGTACCTTGGAAGTGAAGTATGCCGAGAGTATACCATAAACTTATATTTGGATAAATCTGAGGGTATAAAGCATTATAATAACTACTAATGCCGGGAAAAGAAATTATGATTGTAGCTATTATTTGAGCAGGATTAGATGTATTTATATTGATAGTAGGGAAATTAGATGGATTTCCGTATGAATATGTATCCACCTGTCCCTGACAAACGTTTATAGCAACTATTTCTAAGTTGGAACCGGGAAGTAATTGACTCAAACTGGAGATATTTTCTGCAACTATATATATTGCTATCGGATTTGGTGCTAATGTTGATTGACAACTATATTGGCATAATTGACAAGGAGTCGAACCGCCTGAATTACATGAATTAAAACATTGACTTGTACAATTGTTATACTGTTGTGCATATTCCTGGACATTAGGGAGTGATTTTAGATAATTTAGTGTGATACCCAAGAGGTATATGAAAATAAAGTTGAATAACGAAAATGGTATGACATATAAAGGGATATTGTTAGCAACATTATTACAATTTACATTAGGACAGTTTGAATTACATGCGTTCAACAAACCCACGGAAGGAAATATAACTGAAAATTGTGTAGATATACTGAAACTAATTGATAACACTAAAACATATCCTGAAGGTTTCGATGATGCAGATGTAAATATGAAATCGGCAACTTCCAGAGAATTTTGTCCATTAACTTGAGTGTAAAATCGGACTTCATTAAACTGATATGAGTTCGTATTACTGAATGTTGCTAAGAATGTTATTGTAGTAACGTGATTATCGTTAGTAAATTGGTCACTATAACCGTTGATTTGAACGTTAGTAGTTTGGTCTACAGTACTACCGGATGAAAGGACTTGTACATAGTAACCATTAGGTTGTGGATAAGAATTCGTATCAAAAACAAGCATGTTATTGAGTATAGTAGATAGGAAACTAGTTGTATAGGCAGGTTGAGCTAAAGAAGGTGCGGAAGACATTTTATTCACCTTAATTTGTTAAAACCAATATAACTAACCTCATTAGGACTGTGATAATGTAATAGTGAAAGCGAAAGTTGGTTGTGATACAGGTGAATTTATGTTTAAAGAAAAGATTCCGGCAGTATAATACGGATTACCAATACTGGGGATTATCACAACTACGGCATAACCAGGAGCAATGGTCTCAGATATACTAAATGTTATTGTAAGTTCTACTTGGTTCTGAGAAACCACATTTACACTAGATTTACTGACAGAGGCTTGATATAAAACACCGTTTCCATTACAAATAGGATAAGGTCTTACATATATATTGTTACCAGGAAGATAAGTACTTAAGCTGGAGGGATTACCTGCAACTATTCCAATAGCAATAGGATTTGATGATGCAATTGACATAGCATTGTTTAAGCATTGAATACAATTCGATGATTCTGATGATGTAGAGACATTAGCACATGTATTTTCACAATTCTGTATAGTATTTGCCCATTCTTCTGCCTGTTGTTGAATATTAGAAAGTGATTCAAGATAATTCAGAGTAATACCGAGGAGATATATAAAAATGAAATTTAGAAATGAAAAAGGTAAGAAGTATAAATTCATTTTAGATATAAAATATCCACATTGTTGTTGTGAACATGAAGAACCACATAACTGTAGTGCATCCTGGACGACATCTATATATTGAAGTGGTGTAGATATACTGAAACTGATTGATAACACTAGGACATAGCCTGAAGGTTTAGATATAACAGACGTAAATATGAAATCTGCAACTTCCAGATTATTTTGTCCGTTTATTTGAGTATAAAATTGAACCTCGTTAAATTGATATGAGTTAGTATTACTAAATGTCGCTAAAAACGTCACAGTAGTAACTTCATTATCATTTGTGTATTGGTCACCATAACCACTGATTTTTACATTAGTTGTTTGGTCTACAGTGCTACCAGATGAAAGGACTTTAACTTGATACCCTGTAGGCTGTGGATAAGAACTGGAGCTGGAATTATATACTAACTGGAGTATAGTTTGCATAAAGTTGGTAGTATATGCAGGTTGAGCTAATGAAAGTGTAGAAGACATTTCACTCACCTTGATTTGTAAAAAGGTTATTTAAAGTTAACTTTCCGTAAGGTACCTTAATTACCAAAGCAGATTGACCGGTACCTGGAGAAGGAACAGCCGTAATGGCAAATTGGAGTTGATTTGAATTACCGAGATTCACTGAAGTTAATGGGACTACATATTGTCCTAAAGGACAAGGATTGTTGAAATTGTAAGATATATAGACATGGTTTTCCCCTATAAATTCATTAAGAAATCCAGACACTGTTGATGTATTAGAATCACAATCACATATATCATAACATACTACTGAATTGATACCTTGTAATTGAATAGTAGTAGATGTAGAAAACCCCGAAATAATATAATTTGTAAGTGGTGTTTTGATGTCCTTAATGACCTTTAAAATATTCGGAACGGCAAAGAAAACAAAGAAAGCATTGAATACACTGAAACCATCAACCATGTTAGTAGTTAAAGGACTTATATTACATATGGAAGAGCATTGATTAGATTGTAATTGTTGGAGATAGGCTAACATTTTAGCGAAAGGTTGGCAACTTTCCATTTCAACCCACCAGTCAATTTGGACTACATCTTGAGGGTTCTTTTGTAAAGGTGTGTTTAATTCAGCATCAGATATATGTGATAATAGAGCATGTGTAGAGGCAGTCCAAAGTTGCAATGAATCAAAGGAATATTTAGTCCTTGACGCATCGGTAAAGCTATAAATCACACGCGTATGTTCACATCCTGAAATAGTTTCATCTATAAAAGATAAATGGCTCATAACTGCAGTGGTTACAGGTGTATTTCGGTATTGTAATTTTACAGTAGCCGTTGATGGAGTAGTGAAATACCAACTATAAGAATTGGATGAAGAAGATGATGTACCGAGAATAGCCTTGAGGAGAGAGATGATGAAAGATGCTGTAATATTATTATGCCTTGATGCTACGAGTTTCCCGTTTTTATAAATGTTAAGACCTCCTTGTATTTGAGGACTAAGGACTTGCATTTCACTCACTCTAAAATATTGGTGAAATGATAAATAAAAAATATGTATATCACAAAACAAAGTTTTCAAGGATATTAGAAAAAAATATCAGAAGTCTATCTCTTTAGAAGGACTGATAGTAGGTATAGGTTGAGAGTTATTATTTTGTAAATATAATTTTATATAAACATCATCACCATTTTTAATAAGCTCATATTTAGTCCTTAGTAATGATAGGATATCCTTTTTAAGTATCCCTTTAACAATAAGGGATTCTAAAAAAGGGTTTTTAGGTCTTGCTTTAGCATAAACAGCAAGTTTCTTATCTTCTGTAATATCAACCTTCAAAATCTCTTCTATATCCTCCGTATTTTTCATAAAATATGACACTATCTTATATGCTGAAAGGATTACAGCATTACTACTAATATCAAAAGAAACAACTGTATTTTTTATAAAATCGTCTATTTGTTCCTTGGTTAATTGATTATTTAATTCAGGTTGTTTGGACACACCATGTCACCTTACGGGAATAAATTATTATTCAAAAGTATTGCAATTGTCCCTATGAATTGTAAAGTCCTCCAGGGGTTTTGTTGAAATTCAGTATAGAATTTATACGTATACTTGTAACCGAGTTTGAGGAATAATACAACGTAATGTATAGCTATCCTGAAGTATTTTTCTATAATACGAGCTACTCTAGTAGCGACCTTTATTATGTTATCGAGAACAGATTTGAATGCAGTAACTACAGAAGAACCGAATCTCGCTAAAGCCCTTTCTAAATCACCTATAATACGTCCTATTGCATCTCCAATTCCTCCTGCACCTGCACCTGCTACACCTGCAACAGCTCCGAGAGCTATAGACATTTTCCCACTACATACTAAATTGTTTTTGAAAAGATAAATTTTATTATGAAACCCCGATAAAAAGGACAATTTTATAAAAAAAACGGGTTAAGTTATAGATGATTTATAAAGGTTTTTTAACCCATTCTTTCATATTCCCTAACAATCAGAAACCCAATTGCAACATCAGCAACAAAACCTATCCCGAGTCCAATGAGCTGAAGAGTACCAACGTCTGATTGACCCTCGGCAATACCCTGTGCCTGAGATATCTGAGATTCTTGATAATATACCGGATTATGTGTAGCGTTATAAACGGTATATAGCAGACCACCATAAGAATATCCTTGGTCGATATCATTTGAAGACATATGAATACCGATTAATGTTCCTATAAAATAAGTCATCAATGGAATTACTATTAACACCATAACACCGAATATTATTAGAAAAATCCTCATAAGTCTTGTCGAAAACCATGAACTATTTGTCATATTTCTAGGTCGGGGCATATTTGGAGGATAAGATTGTGGCATATTCGGAGGGTAGGGTTGAGGAGCATTTGGAGGATAGTATTGGGACGGATTTTGCGGGTCGGGTTGAGCCATGGTAGCAGGGTTAGGTTGTGGTATATTTGTAGGGTTAGGTCGAGGAGTACCCGGTGGATAGTATGGGTTATTAGGTTGAGACATATCTATCTTGTAAAAAGTGTGAAACAGGGTATAAATTTTTTACTTAAAAACCTATCGCTTAAGAGAAAGGTAATTTATCCATAAACCGTATAACAACCCAAACAATAACACAATATCCCATTTTATATCTGTAAAATTACTAATAACAGCTATAGATACTCCGGCATATAGGATAAAACCAATAGACATGCTTATCATAGTAGGAATAGTGTTGTGATTAAGTTTTATTGTTATAAATTCTTCATATAAAATCCAGATAACCATTAAAATATTGAAGATGTTTATATAACGATAATGAGGTGCAATAGCATCAATGAATCCCCACAACCCCATTAATCCAACAATAAAACGGTTTTCATGAGTAAACTTCATACCTATCACCATTTTACCGAAGTATATCTTAAATCTTCATAATCAATATGGTTTAGAGCATCATAACTGTCCATTATCATGTAACCATCCTTTTTAAGTAACAAAAACTTAGAATTCCTGTCTATTTGACCGAGAAAATACCTTTCACCTCCGACTTCATCGCATTGAACTTTGTCTCCATCAATGACGACGGAAAAGTTCTTATATCTAATATATCCTCTAGCCTTAACCATAGCTTCAAGGTTTACCTTATCAACTAAAGCTATTTTCTCAAGAAAAGCCGTTTTTCCAACCCCGTTATCGCCTAGAATAACGAGTGAATTAAAATCCTTGATAGTTATAGAAATATCTGAAACAACTGAAAGTTCATTTATCATTAAAAAAGTAATGGATACAGAATTAAAAAAATTAACTGAAATTCAGTTTTCGGGGATTATACGGGTACTATACTCATTGCATTTCAAAACTAATTTGGTATGATAATTTTCTACATTAAGATAAGCTTCGACATATACATCGCCAATGCGACCCCATATTTTATGGTCATCATAACTCTCGACAAGAGCAAAATCCACATCATAAATACTAAGACTACCATCATTGTTTATCTTATACCTTATACCGGCTTTATCAAGACTGAATAAAATAATAATCAAGTCAAGACAACCCAGTTTCTTTTTAGTAAGAATGTCCTCGGTAAGCATAACACGACCACATTACCTTTTACAAACTTTTTCAATAATAAAATATTTGGATTTTACTCCCCTAAACCTTAAAACGGAAGGGTCATTAGAATTTAAATCCTTAGCCTTAGAGGACTCCGTACAAGAAATAATTTGTGTTAAAATATCAGCATATATCCGGGAATCAGATAAAGTAGAAAACTCCTTATGAACCAATAAATTACCCTCGGAATTAGTGACCTCAACTACATAATACTCCATAACTCAATCACCAACAATAATTACCGAATGTTCTACCTTAATAACATATTTGTCCTCTACTTTCTTAAACTCTACCCAATACCCTAATTTATCAAGGTCTTCTATTAACATAGTCATATAAACCTTCGTGAACTCTTCAGAAGGGAAAACTAATTCTTTAAAAATATCACCATTACAATCAAACACCGTTAAGTTATGCATGAAAAGAATAACGGATACAGGACTTAAAAAATTATAGTTTAGGAAGAAGCGTCATGAGTTCATGAAAACCTTCAATAGTAAGAGCATAAACAATCCATGATAATAAAAAAATAAAAAAGAAAGGTTAAAAATGTTTACCGAATAGTCAAAGGTAAAAATATCCTCACAACTTATGGAAGAAATTCTTAATATCATTTACCGCAGTAGTAATAACGTTAAGAAAGCCTAGAGGGATTTCTAATATAAACCTGTGAGTCATTATAGTACCTACATTATCAATTTTAAACTGATAAGAGAAAACGGCATAAGGGTCTGGAGGTGCCTGGACTCGAACACCGCTCGCATTTTCATATGAGACTACCTCATTATAATCATAATATATTATATACATGTTTAGATTCTCGGGGATGACTTCGAGGATTTCGGCTTCCAGTGATTGAAGACCGATGAAACCGTATTCAGGAGCAATCACCATACCTTTAGGAGGCAACATAAAGACCGCACCTACTGTGGTCTGACCGGAAGGAGTCTTAAGAATTCCGAGAGCATGGATATTGACTTCATCAAGATTACTAATATAATAAGACATGTGACTACCGAAGTAAACGTCAGCATATGCGTTACCAAGGATGTATTTAGGAGCAACATATGTTTGACCGTGATTCTTCATTACAGCACCTCTTAAAAGGGAAACATACTTCTTTTCATAAGTCTTGTTAACAAGTATCCATTGGACTTCACCGGAATAATTATCGTATATATAATAAACGGCAAATTTATCATTCTCCCATAATAAAGTTGCATTAGAAGGGACTTGAGAAAGGGACTTTATATCTTCTACTTTTACGTACAACTTATTCATAAAACCACTATATTTAATAAAAAAATAGGAATTTAAAAAGGTTACGGAAATAGTAAACCAAATAAGACTAAAAGTAAAAAAGAAATAATGATTTAGAGATGGAGGAGAATAAAATTTTGGAACAAATCGTAATAATAGTAGACCAAAACATAGATAACCACATATGCATGAAATTTATGGATAAAAAACAATTCAAAGAATGGCTTTCAGCTTGTGGTTGTAAGAGTTATTTTATAAATGTAAGTGATAAAATTTGGGAGTACTTCGGAAACAAAAATTCAATAAGATTTGATTTAAAAACAAAAGATATAAACGGAGTAATAGGAAACCCATCATACGAACAAATAAACGAAATTATAGCGAAAGCAATATATTTGCTCCTTATAGATGATTACGAAGTAAAATATTGTATGTATTATCCGAAAGATGATATAGAAGATGATGACAATGATTACGAAGCAGAATATTACATGTATTATCCGGAAGATGATATAGAAGATAATGACCCATAAAAAAGACCGTTATGAGAAACCATATTATCTTTAATTACACCAATAGAACACAGAAATAAAATAATGTCTTGAATATCTCCAATAAAACACCAAGAAAAAAATTAGAAAAAAAGACTTTTAAGCTTTTTCAATAATGGTCTCGGTTATAATGAATTTTTCCTCAATTTCCCTAGCAGAAGATAAAACAGGCTTAAGAGATTTGTTCTCTTTCAATATCTCTTTCTTCACATCCTTAACTTTACGACCTTCGATATAGGAAAGTATATCTACTAACAAGTCGGCATACATTTGTCGTTCAACAGAACAATTGAATTCTCTTTGAATGAGGATTTTACCATTACCATCAATAACATTTACAACATGTACTATCATATCTCACTCACCTGTAACAACAACTTTATCAGAGATAATTAGGACACGTTTACCGTCTCTGAAATCAAGTTTTATTTGGTATCCCAACTTAGAAAAATCTTCTGCTAAAGTATCTAGATATCCTTCAGACACATATCTTGATGGAAAAACTACTACCTTAAAGAGATTTCCATCATTAGAGACAACCGAAACTCCGTGCATGTAAAAAAATAAGGATACAAGATTTAAAAATTTAACTCTCTATATAGAGACACATTAAAATTGAGGTAAAAACGAAAAAGTGAATAAAAAGTACGAAACTCGAAGTACGATTTATGATAAATAAAATGAAGAAACTCGAACTATAAGGTTCGAAATTCGAACTTTTGTTTTAATAAAAAAAACAGACCAAAAAAGAAAAACGAGCATCAATACGAACTCCGCAGTACGAAATAACCCACTCGAATTCCGGGGTATGAAGTATATCTATAATAAAAAAGGAAACACGAGCGT
>Ga0208447_100016_pt1 | contig 36493 bp, 29 predicted proteins | sample BED_Slide_host_7_FD_187139 | JGI IMG/M metagenome (GOLD analysis project Ga0208447, IMG submission 187139) | Extremophilic microbial mat communities from Yellowstone National Park, USA - BED_Slide_host_7_15 (SPAdes) (version 2) | ecosystem: Environmental > Aquatic > Thermal springs > Hot (42-90C)... | reverse complement strand
TGCCCCGTGTGGAAGAGGGGTTACGGAGGGTTTGCTCTCCACAAGCTTCAGTTCCCCCAGTCCCAAGGGTACGACCTCAGCTCTTACAGCCAGAGGTCTGTATATTTATCTCTTTTTTAGTATAAAAGGTTTCTGTAAGGGGGCTATTCATCCCCCACCTCACGGAGGGGGACTTCCGCCCCCTTAACCCCCCAGAAAGTTAAATTCCACTTCGGAATAGGTAAGGCCATGAGGCTACATCCCTTCTCCGAGACTGGAGCATCTGCAATAGTCCTCTCGAGTGAGAACTACTACGCAGCCGATTTCCTAGTGGCCCACGTAAGGGTTGAGGGAGGTGCAATAAAGAGTATCCTCCCTAAAGTGTTCCAAGGAGGTGAGGAGGTCCTCCTTTCCATAAGGGACTTCGTGACGATAATGGGGAATAGGGAGAACCTCCTGTACGAGGAGCCTAGCCTCACCCAGTATAAGGAAGGAGCCGTGGGAGTTAAGGTGGGGTATGAGGGAAAGAGTTACCAATACTACCCATACATGTGGGTGGACAAGGACTTCGCGCTGGTCAGAGGGTGGATCAACGGTTTCCCCAAGAAGATGGCCGAGATCTCCATGACCAGGTTCCACCCCCTTTTGGATCAACTCAGCGTCCCGAGAAGAGGTGCAGTGATCGGAGGATATGCTGTAAGGGGAGGCTCACCGCTCTTGAGGTTGAAGGTGGAACTCTTAGAGGAAGTAGAGAGGCCGCCCTCCTTTGGACCCACGATCCTCATCAGGGACTACCCCAGTGAAGGCGAGGGGGAGGCAGAGGTGCTTGAGTTAGTGGAACTCAAGGTGCAGGACTTGAGGTTCTCGGACGTATGGAGAGGGAAGGCAGAGGTCCAGGTGGGGGGAGGGGTCAACGATGAGATGAACTACGTTAAGGTGCTCCAGCCTATTTCAGGATACTACTACAGGACTGCCTTCAAGGTAACTGGGACCAGGCTCTTGAGGAGATTGAAGTGGGAGGAACTGTTTTGATCTTCACCCTCTCTCAGCCACAGTGGATATGATGGCTGCTCCCACTAGGTAAGAGGCCGTCATAACCCAGAAGAGTGTTGTGAAGCCGAAATAGGAGACAATGAAGCCCAGCGCTGTTCCCCAGGCCGAGCCAGACACGTAGTTGGAGGTATAGTAAACGCTGAACCCTGCGTCCCTGAGTTCATCCTTTACAATATCAGAGAGCATAGCCTGTGAGAGGGGGCCCTCACTGAAGAGGAAAGTGCCTATGAGGACGAGGCCCACTATTACTCCAGCGAGGTCGGCGCCTGAGAGGGTGAGGGTGATCGTGCCAGCAGCTGAGATCAGGAGCGAGGGGACTATGACGATCTTTCTCTTGCCCAGGTAGTCGGCGATGTGGGAACCCAGCAGGGGGGAAATCACGCTTCCCACTGCAAGGAGAGTGTAGAGCTCGCCAACCAGGACTGAGGATAGGTGAAGCACGTTAGCCAGGTAAAGGGGAATATAGACTAAGGCCACCCCTAGTCCCCTCCCTCCAGCTATTACAGCCCTGGCCGCGTATAGCCTCAGAAGGTTAGGATCCCTCAGCACATCAGCGTACCTCTTGATGCTAGCGGAACTGGACTTGAAACTGATGGTAGCCCTAATGTCATATGCCATGAGCATGACGAGGACCCCGAAGAGCAGGCCTGGAATTCCCAGGACCAGGAGCACGTCCCTCCACCCCAGGAAGTTCACCGTGAAGCCAACCAGTAGTGGAGCCGCAACAGTGCCCGCGTTCCCCGCGGCTGTGTGGATGGTCAATGCCCTCCCTCTCTCCCTCTTCTCGAACCAATCCGCTATTAGGGAAGAAGCCACTGGATGCTGCGGACTCGAACCAACTGCACCAGCGACTCGGAAGAATGAGAAGAGGGGAAAGGAGCTGGAGAGGGCTGAGCCCATCATGGTCAGCCCAACAATTATGTTCCCACCCCCACATAGGTACTTCCTCTTAATGGAGCTGGAGAGCCAGCCGTATATACCCTGGAGGAGGCCACTCACAAAGTTCGCTGCGCCTATTAGTAGACCCAGCTGAGCATAGTCAATGCCAAAGTACCTCATGACGTATATGTAGATTAGGGAGTAGGCTGAGGCCTGGACGTGGGTCTCAGCGTGAGCCGCGGAGACCAGTAATAGGTTCCACCACTTCTTCCCGGCCGTGGCCATTGGGATCGCCCCTTACCCCTCCCCGATCTCAGTCCCAGCAGCGGAGGAGAAGACGAAAGCCCTTTCCGGCAAAGGGCGTGGAGGAAATATGACAAAGGCAAAGGTCAAAGAACTCACTCCTCCGCCTCCACTGGGGTCGTGAGTTTGCCCAACTTCTCAATGGTCCCTTCCATTACGTCACCTGGCTTCAGGAATTTCCCAGTCTGCATTGCCGTGCCTGAGGGAGTCCCGGTGGAGATCACGTCTCCTGGCTTAAGCGTTATGCCGTTAGAGACGTACTCCACGATCTCGGGGATCTTAAATATCATCTCCTCCGTTGAACCCTCCTGCCTCAATTCGCCGTTCACTCTTAAGGTTATACGCAGGTTGTGGGGATCCTCCACCTCTTCCTTGGTCACTAGATAGGGGCCCATGGGGGCACTGAAGTCCAGGTTCTTGGCGTAGAGCCAGTTTATCCTATAGTTCTTGGAGGAGTGGAACCTTTTATCCCTGAAGCTCACGTCGTTGAAGATCGTGTATCCAGCCACGTAATCGTAGGCCTTACTCGCAGGTATGTATTTACCCCTCTTCCCTATGATCACCGCCAGCTCCAACTCATGATCTACCTGCTTCGAGATCCTTGGGACGAGTATGGGACTCCTGTGGCCCACTAACGTGTCCGGAAACCTCATGAAGATGTATGGCTCCTTAGGGGGATCAGAGCCTGCCTCCCTGGAGTGACCCAGGTAGTTCAGGGTTACACACATGACCTTCCAGGGGTTATGAACAGGGGGTAGGAATCGAACCTCCTCCTCCAAATAGGAGGTCCTCCTCAAGATCCACTCCTCCTTTCCTACCTCCGAGAGCAGTCTCTTGAGGAGCTGAGACGACATGTCTCCACCCTCTAGGAACTTCTTGGTGTCCAAGAGCCAGTCTGGAGGAGTCAGATCGTAGAGGAGTCTGAAGGCCTCCCCCACGTCCAAGATCTTGGACTCATGTATTACCCCTAACCTCCCTGAACCTGACCTGTCTAAGGCGAAGTTCACCAGCTTCATTGGGATTAGGTGTGAAGACCTATCTTATAAACTCATGGATCGACTAGCCGAGTGTGTCCAACAATTTCGTTCTTCGTATAATATTTAAGCCGGTGGTGAACCTCCGTTCGCGTGCCCGTGTCCCCCAAGATCCGGAGGCTCACAGCCCCGATCATTGAGGCAGTGTTCCCCCACTTAAGGGTTTCCCCGCGCTTCCACACCCTGGAGGGGACGGCCAAGGCCCTTGCCCCCTATTACCCGGGCCCAGGGACACTGGGTTGCCCTGGAGAACCCTGGAGGGTTCCGTCTAGAGCCGCTTGACCCCTCAGGCTGAGCTGGGAATACCTTGTGGACGAGAAGGGCGTAAGGCTCGTCCACAGCGTGATGGTTTCGGGCAGTGAGGGATCTGAACACTGGGAGGGTGGTGGAAGTGAGGCTGACCGAGACCAGGACAGGACGCGTTTGCGCTCCTCCAGGGGGACAAGGCTTTTCAAGGACGTGGAGGAGGTCCTCCACGACGGAGTTGGTGAAGCGCACTCTCGACCCCTGGATCCCAGGGGTCGAGAGAAGTCGAAGGGTTGAACAGGCCTTCAGGGGCCTCGAGCACCTGGGGAATTGACGGGCACTCCCCCTGGAACTCTGGGGGGTGTCTGGATCAGGGCGTTCGTGAACCTGTATAACATTACAACCAGGCGGGTGAAATTGTTGGGCACACTCGGCTAGCCGTAAAACTGAGGCAGGACCTGAATATGGGTCGAGGATTAACTGAGCCGATCAAGCTTCTATTAAGCCATAGCTGCAACCAGTGAGAGGATTCAGTAACGGATGGAGGTCGACGAAGAGGGGTTGGGGAGGCCTCTAGATCAAGTATCCCTTCCTAACCCCTAGGGAGGAATCCGTGGCGAGGATCGAACCTTTCGCGTCGCCATAACCACTCACCGCCCTCACGGCGTCCACATTCTCTGGGATCACCACAGCTTCCTGGTGAACTGCGTAGGTGAGGAAGACCTCCTCCCCCCCTGACATTGATCGAATCCTCGAATACCGCCACTTCATAGAGATCACCTCTACGTCTTCCCACGTCCCTCATTACCTCCAAGATCTCCGCCGTGGACTTAACGCCCGATCCGCCTCTCACCAAGAGTATCCTGGGGGTGCCCATGAGTACCTCGATCACATCTCTCTTGGAAGTGGGAGTGAAGAAATGCAGATCGAGGAGGTGGAAGTGCATCAATGTAGTGGGGGCGATCACCGCCATGGTTACCACGTCTAAACCCTTGATCACGCTCTTCACGTCTGCAGTGTGGTGACTGGGGATTTCAACTGGGTCTGGGACTAAGGAATTTATGGGTCCTCTCCCCATCTCCTTGGGATCAGCTGCCCTCCTCACTATGACGACCCTCACCTTTGAGATCCTGCTGATCCTATTCAAAGTACATAAGACCCTGAGGATGGAGGTGGTATTACAGGACGTCACTCTCACGTAGTCCCTCCCCACAGCTTCACCGTAGTTACAGAGGGATGAGAAGGAGACGTCCGCTATCTGTGCCTTCTCCCCTCCCTGGAAAACCGCCCTTCTGCCCAGAGAGGCGTAAAGGGGCTTGTAGCTAGCCCCAATTCCCCCTGGAGTCGCGTCCACCACCACTTCTGCCTCCCTGATCATGTCCTCCACCGTCCCTGCAGGCTCGATCCCAGCCTCCTCGAACTCCCTGAGGGAGGTTTCAGGTACGTAGAGCCTCATCCCGATCCTCTGGGCGTAAATTGCCTCATAGTTGGGTTTGGTCTTGGAAATACCCACTAGCCTCATGTCCCCCTGTAGTGAGATCGCTTCCGCTACTCTCTTCCCTATGGTACCATAGCCATTTACAGCGACCTTTATCAAGGCACACCACCCGATCGCATGGAAAGGGCCTCTAGGCCTGGCATTCTCTCCCCTAAGAGGAAGAGTAGGAGTGCTCCCCCACCAGTGGACACGTGGACCTTCCGGCGATCTAACCCCGACCCCTTATCGAGGAGGCTCACCATGTGTCCTCCCCCTACGATCACGTATGCCCCGCTGGTTATGGACTCCCTGAGGAGAATGGAGCTGGACTCCCTGAACCTCTGGTCCTCTATAACACCCATGGGTCCTCGGAGGACTATGGTCCCAGCCTCCCTCAGGAGAGCTGAGTATAGATCCACTGTTGAGGGACCCACGTCCCTTATGACTCCCTCCACCACCTCAGCCTGAACTTCCGAGACCTCCCCTCCCCTCTCCACCTTGAAGTCCACCGGAACCTCCACAGGGGTGCCTGATCTGAGCAATTCCTTGGCCTTGCCCAGGAGTCCGAGGGCCCCTGCTCTGGCCAGGACTTCAATATTCTCCCTCCCCAGGTCCACGCCCTTGGCCAACGTGAAGACCTCCGCTAGCAGCCCACCCGTGAGTATTCTGTCCGCTAGGCCCCTCCTCATCAAACCCTCGATCGCCCTCAAACTCTCTGCTACCTTGCCTCCCCCTATGACGAAGACCCTGGGCCGATTATGGGGACTCAAGACCTCGGCTGCGGCGGAGATCTCCCTCTCCACCACCCTGCCCGCGCAGCTCTTCAGGAGGACGGGGAATCCCACCAGACTGGCGTGACTCCTGTGGGATGCAGAGAAGGCGTCGTTGATGTAGCCCTGAAACATGGGGGAGAGCCTCCTCACTAGGTAACTGCTGGCGTGATCCTGTGGGGAAGCCTCGATCATCTCCTCTGAGGAGAACCTCAGGTTGTCCAAGAGTATCACCTCTCCTGCTCTCATCCCCTTTATCCTCTGCCTAGCATGGGGACCCGAAACGTCCTCCACGAACTCCACCTCGACCCCCAAGTACCCACTGAGGAGTCCAGCGTGTTCCCCGAGGTCCCTGAAGTCCCTGTCCCCTGGTCTGCCCTGGTGGGAGATCAGGACCACGCTATTGCCCTTCTCCAGGAGTTCCCTTACGGTGGAGACGTGAGCCCTGAACCTATAGTTGTCAGTTATCCTCCCCGTCCCTGGGTCCACGGGGGAGTTCACGTCTATCCTCATCAACACCCTCACTCCAGAGAGGTCCACGTCGTCTAGGGTGGGGATCTCCAGCCCCCTCACCCTGATCAAGGGGCTCTCCCCTCCTCCGCAGAGTTCAGAGTGGGGACCAGCCAATGGGGTGGAGAATCCAAGGCAGATCCCTCAGGGAGGACGAAGAGACTCTCCGTGCCTCTCCATTTCACTGGCTATTCTGGAGATCTGGGCCTCCAGCTCCCTTAGGACCTGTTCTGGAACCCTGGGTAAACAGGAGTAGATCGAGAGGATCCTCTCGAACTTCCTCTTATACCGCGAGAGCCTCAGGGCGAACTGCCTCACGTAGTCCCCCCTCTTGTAGTCCTCACGCAGTAATTCCCTGAATAACCTGTGCAGGTCCTGGTAAGAAGGGATGAATCCCACGGGTGTCCTCACCCCCTCCGCCTCCCCCTCGATCCTCTCTGCGATCCACCTGAGCCAAACCCTCTTGTCCTCCCTCCCACTGACGAATGAACCATCATCGTCCTTCAGGAAGTAGTTGAGGCCGAAGACCTTGGGCTGGATCTTGAGCCTAGCCCCGAAGTCCAAATAGTTCCTGAGGTAGTCCCCCAGGTTGACGGATAGGAAGTCGAGCAATGCCATGGGGTTGAACTCCACCTCCTCCCCAACCCCTATTACTGCGCTTGTCCTCATGGACTCCATTGCAGCCCCCATGGTAACAACGCCATGGATCCAGTTGAAGGCCTCAACCACAGGCGGGAGAGTGGAGTAATCCTTGACCCCGAAGATCAGGGCCTCCACTTCAACCCCTGAGGGATCGTCATATTTGGGATCCAGGTTGCTAAATGAGGAGAGGGGGGCAGTGAACCTGGCGTTAGGGTGGGAAGCTGGAACCTCTGTCCCATTCTCTCCCCTCTTCCCTCTCCACCATTGCCCCGAGAAGTTGATCCCCCTTTCAGGTTCTGGACTCCCATTCCCCACCCAGTATACTCCTCTCTCCTCAGTGACCAAGACGTTGGAGAAGATCACCTCTCCAGGGGAACTCAGGACCTCCCATATCACTGGATCGTCCCTCTTGTTCACGCCTTGGAGTATCCCGAATACTCCAACCTCCGGGTTAACCCCCCTAGCCTGGCCCCCGATCTCCCTTATGAAGGCCAGATCGTCGCTCACAAGCCCACCCACCATTGCTGTGCTCGTCTTACCTGAGCCCGAAGGGAAGGCGGCTGCCACATAGTGTGTTCCCTTCCTACCCTGGATCCCCAGGATGGCCATGTGCTCTGAGAGCCACCCCTCCCTCACCGCCCTCCTCAAGGTCAGTCTAAGGGCCAATTTCTTAAGCCCCACGCTGTTCCCGGCGTAGGTTGTATTCACGCTGTAGACCGTCTCCTCCCATAGGTCAACGGCGATCCTCCTCCTCTTAGGGTCCATTGACCCCTTGGAGTGAACGAACCTGAGGAAATCACCTTTCCCGTCCACGAAGTCCCAGTAAGCCCCCCTGTATAGGACGTTTTCAGTGTGTATAACGTAAGGGGAATCGGTGACCTGAACTGCGAGGACCTGGAAGTCAGATCCCCTAGGTCCTAGGGAGTAGAACCCTACGAACATCTCCCTCCCCCTCATGGATCCCCTCATGAGCTCCATCACCTCCCTCAACCCCTCCTCCCTGGGCCTCGTATTCACGAAGGGTAAGGGATCACCTAGGATGAAGGTATCATCCCTGGACCTGGCCTGGTCCCAAGGGGGGTCGAAGTGGACTGTGTGACCTTCTACCTTCAACTGGATCTCCTCCCCCAGTTCCAGTGCCCTCCTCTTCACGTATTCCCTGTCCAGGGGACTCCCCTCTACTATGTAGACTGACTCAGGGTCGCAGAGCCCGATCACGTGGGAAAGAAAGGAGTTGAGCTCCGGATTCCTGAGCCTGATCAGTCTCTTGGAAATTGCGCTAGAAAGTTTACCCTGGAGTAGATCAGGGAGTTCTGTCACAGGCGCTATCCAAGACCTCTCTTTATAAACATTACTATCACCGATCCCAGATTCGAAGATATGCTAAATTTCCAATCTTTCTTCACAACGGATAATTGCAATGTTGGATACAAGTTCTAGAATTGAGGATAAATTCAACTTCCTGGGAGAGACCACAAGGGCGTCAATGAAACAAAATTGCGTTAGAAGGGGTTACCAAATATGGTGATGTGGATTTGAGACGCTTGAACGTGATGATCGTGATCTTTCAAAACAGATCTCGGGGAAGGAATCAAGTGTCCACGACTTCCGGTGCGAAGAGGTCCTCTACATTAGGTCTCTCGGGTATGAGGCCCTGTGAGTGCATGTAGAGTAGGAACTTCTCTAGGGTCCTCCTGTTGGCCTTGACTCCGTAGGGCCAGAAGTCACGTCCCATGAGCTTTGTTACCCTCTCCACCTCGTAATCGAGCCACGGATGCATGAAGACGTTGGCTCCAGTAGCTCTGAGCTCCTCATATGCGATCTCCTTGGCCTGCAGGAAAGCGTCGTAAAGCGATCTGGTCAACTTCCTGTCCCCCTCATATACATCCCTCCTCAACACAAGGAGGTGCATTATGGGGAAGATTCCCTCCTCCTTGAAGTACTTGAGGTCCTCCTCCACGTAGTTCTCGAAGAGGCGCTTCACCCTTCCCGTCGTGTAGTAGGTGGAGGGGACCTGAGCGTGGTAGATCGCGTCCACTTCCCCTCTCGCCAGCATCTCGGCCAAGGTCTCACCCTCCGGGATCCTCACCACCCTTACATCACTCCTGAAAAGTTCAGTGGAGTCGAGCTCAGGAACATAGGTATAGAACCTAGCGGATCCCTCCCTCTCCATCCTTCCCACGTAGTAGGTGGGGGAACCCACGGGGAGGCCATACTTCTCCTCCATAATTCCCCTTATCCAGATCGAGGCGGTGTGCCTGAACTCTGGTATCCCGATCCTTCTGCCCCTGAGGTCAGCAGGCCTCCTTATCCCAGCCTCGGAGTTAACGAAGATGTAACCGAGCCTGAATTTCCTGGAGAGGAAGACTGGAAGCCCTACGAAGGGCCTCTCAGGAGTGAAGATGGAGCTAACGTAAGCTGAGAGGGACATCTCGGAGGCCTCGAACTCCCTCTTTGAGAGCATGCGCCTGAAGGTCTCCTGGACCCAGAGCTTGGTCAGCTTGAGCTCCACCCCCTCCACCTTAACCCTCCCGTCCTCTAAGGCCCTGACCCTGTCGTAACCCCAGCAGGCTAAAGTGAGGGTCCTCATAGGGGCGAAAGGTTGTGCTAGTTAAAAACCTTAATCCCCGGATCTCTCGGCCTGCCCACTCCCCCTCATTCGCTCACTGGCCAACCTGATCGCCTTTATGATGTTGAGGTAACCAGTGCACATGCACAGGTTCCCCGCTATTCCCTCCCTTATCTCCTCTTCCGAGGGGTTTGGGTTGTTTTTGAGGAGCCAGAAGGCCTCCATGATCATGCCAGGCGTACAGTAGCCGCACTGGGCGCCGTGGGCCTCCCAGAAGGCCTCCTGTATCGGGTGTAAACGACCGTCCTTGGAGAGCCCCTCAAGAGTCAGCACATCCCCTCCATCCGCCTCCACTGCCAGGACTGTGCACGACTTAACCGATTTACCGTTGAGTATGACCGTGCAGGCTCCGCAGCTCGTGGTGTCGCAGCCCACATGCACACTCTTAAAGCCCAGGGCCCTGAGGGCGTGAACCAGGAGAGTCCTCGTCTCCACCTGTGTTTCCAATGGTTGACCGTTGACCTGGAGTCTCACTCTGACCCTATTTCCCGGCTCGTAAATCTTCACTTCCCTCACCCCCAAAGGAATTAGCCCTACGCTTTAGATTTGTGTAAGGCATGGGAAATCTTACACCCCTCGGCTTAAAAGCCTGTTCCTCAGGAAGTGAATTGGTCGGTGTAGAACTGGGTTAAAGGTATTTTGGTGGAGTTGCTGGGTATACCACCTGAGGAGGCCAACGCTTGGAGGGCCTGTTGAATTTGAGACTTCACTATAACCGCCTGGGCAGGGGTAGTGGAGTACTTCTGCGCAACCCTGAGGCTCTGGGCCTCCGAGGCGGAGAACCTGAAGTATTTGACCATGTAGTATGTGGTGGGGTTGGGATCGGAATACCATTGAAGGTCCAGTTTATATAGGTCAGCCAGGAACCTCTTGATCTCAGAGGGGTGATGCTGGATGAAGTCATCCCTAGCTACCACAACCTGAATGGGCCACGTCTGATTAGCTATGTAGAGCGCCCTGAGCTGCTGGGACGTCACGAATGGGATGGCCCTCCAGTAGTCGAAGAGAGTCGCGTCAATCTTTCCCGCGATCACTGCCGCAGCCTGGGCAGTCAACGTGTTGACGTAAACGGCGGTGTAGTTCTTACCCCATCCCAATTGGGCCGCGACCAACCTCAGGGTTATGTCGTCCAGGCTCGATGGGGAGCTCAGAGCGAAGGTCTTGCCCCTGAGTTGATCCAGGCTTTGGTAGGAGGAGTTGTAGGCTACCAAGATCATAGAGGCATAAGGGGTGGAGTCCCACACTGCCACGATCTTCAGGGGGGCTCCCTCAGCTATTGAAGCGAGGGCGGTGAGGGTCGAGGTAACAGCTATTTCCCCGTGCCCAGCCTCTAGGGCGCGGATGGTGTCACCGCTGTTGGAGAACGGCGTTATTGTGAACCCGGGGAAGTACCTTGGAAATGAAGCCGTTCTGGATCGCCCAGTTGAGAGGCATGGTGGAGATAGTGGAGTATGTGACGGCCACTGGAACCGCGGGGTGACCTGAGAGTTCGGTGTAACCAAGGTAGGCAGCCGATCCCGCTACAACAACGATCGCCGCAGCGATAATCCCGAGCCACGTCCTCCCCATTCCTGAACTCCCTCCCCTCCTCTTGAGGCCGAACATCGATCTACTAGATCGTTAAGTGGGGAAATAAACTTTTTCTTAGCTCAAAAAATCATGAGGGGAGACCTCTCCATTTAGGCGGGAAGGAAGTCAATGCGCCTCTCCAGGAAGGAAAAATTTATTACGGAAGAGGCTAAGTAAGGAGAGGAAGAGCTGAAATGTCCTTTCCTTTCCTCGGTCAATTGAGTGAGGCCTCTTCCTCAGCTTACCACCCTGAGATGGTTCAATTGGTTAAGGAGCTGAAGGAGAGGAAGAGGAAGTCCAGGATAATAATAAAGGCAAACGAGGTGAAGTGGATAGAGAAAGGAAGACAGGTGGCCAGGAGCGCCAGGCTCATTGACCCCAGGAACGGTTTCCAGAACAGCTTGGTGAACATGGGCCTGGGCGAGATCCCCCCTCACGGTAGGACTGGGAAGCACAAGCACACTGAGGCATACATATACATAATAAAGGGTAAGGGGCACAGCATTGTGGATGAGAAGCGATACGATTGGGAGGAAGGGGACGCCCTCTACATTCCGCCGGACACATATCATCAGCACTTCAACGATGGCGAGGAACCTGCAGTTTACCTCAGGGTTGTTCCCGGCCCCCTACTCTTGAACCTGGCTGCTGTTCTAGCGTCACTGAACGTCTCGCTCGAGGGGACAGTAGAGCAGAGAGAGACAGCCCCTGAGTATAAGGGCGAGGCGGCCTACTTCGAGGGACAGGGAAGTCCTAGTACACACGGAAGTGGGAAGTGAAGGTCAGTCTTTAGGTAATGAATCCAAGCGCAAGGCATTGGAGTGCCAAAGGTGCTTCACTTCGAGCACGAAATCCCCCTGAGATCTCGCCTGCTGGAAGGACAAGCTTAAATATTCCCCTGACACTTCCCCCCATGGTTCTCCTGATTCGGGAAGAGGAGGTCAGAGCTCTACTCAACCTAAGGGGTGTCTTCCAGACTGTGCTAGAGACCTATAGGATACTTGGTTCTGGAGGGAAGACAGCCAGTTCAAGACTTCAGGTGGAAATACCAGGAGGTTGGCTCAGGGTTCAGGCGGGGTTGATCCTGGATCAAGGGGTAGTAGGTTTCAAGTCCTACACTAGGACTAAGTGCGAGGAGGGGAACTGCTTCAGGTACGTGGTGGTGCTGTATGACGTGAGGAGCGGCGAGGCCCTCTCGATCATGGACGGGAACTACTTAACCGTGGCCAGGACCGCAGCGATCGCTGGGGTGGCAACGCAGTATATGGCCTGCGAGGACTGGGACACCTTGGGGGTCATAGGTTCAGGGAACATAGCCAAGACCACCACGGAGCTACTGGCTTCTCTGAGGGAGTTCAAGGCCGTCAAGGTCTACAGCAGGAGCGAGGCTAGGAGGAGGGAGTTCAAGGAGCAGATCTCTAGGAGGACAGGGGTGTCGGTGACCCCGTCGGAGAGTCCTAAGGAGGTGGTGGAGGGGAACAGGATCCTGGTGACTGCCACCTCCAACGACTCCATGAACCCCATCGTCTTGGGTGACTGGATCCCGAGAGGTACAATGATCAACGCCTTAGGCGCAGCTGGGAGAGGGGTGGAGCTGGATCAAGTGACCTACAGGAGGGCCTCGAGGGTAGTTGTGGACTCCCCTGAGGCATTCGGTGTTTCCCCCGAGCTCAGGGCAGTCCTCGACGCGGGGATATTGAGGAGGGAAGAGGTTTGGGAGCTGTCCCAGGTTGTCCAGAGAGGTCCCACGTGTGATCAGCAGGGGATCCACATACTGAGATCCGTGGGCTTCGGTCTCCTCGACGTTGCCTCAGCCCTTTGGGTCTACAGGGAGGCCGCAAGGACTGGAAAGGGGATCCAGGTTGAGGGCTTCCCATCAGTTAAGGAGGAGAGGTGAGGTCTCCTGGAGCAGACGTGAATGGAAGGTGCATGCCTCTAATAAGTTAGAGGTCGAGATCTCAGCCCTGCCTGAGTCGCCAAATCACGCGGGGAAAAGTTCATATAGACCAGTCTCGGTGCTTCTAGCATGCAGGATCTAATAGTAGTCGACGTCCACTCGCACGTCTACACAGAGACCTATGCTAAGGTTTTGCAGAGCAACGGTCTCCTAGCGAGAACCCCAGAGGGGGACCTGAGGATAGGTTCGGGGAAGAGGACCTCATTGATAAGCGAGACCATAATTGACGTGGGGAAGAGGATGCAAGAGATGAAGAATTTCGGCTTCAGGACCTTCCAGATACTGAGTATCTCGAGACCATGGACCTACTTCTTAACGCCAGTGGAGGAGGTGAAAGTGGTGAGGGGAATTAACAACGAGGCGGCTGAGATCGTGAGGAGGAACCCTGATACTTTCGGAGGTTTGGCGACTCTCCCCCTTCACGCCGGTGTGGAGGACTGCATAGAGGAGGCCGAGAGGGCAGTGAAGGACTTGGGACTCAACGGTTTCATAGTCGGCACTGGCATAGGTGAGAAGACGATCGATTCCCCGGAGTTCGGACCACTGCTGGACACAATATCCAGGTTGGACAGACCCATTTTCCTCCACCCAGGTAGTCTCCCCTTGGACAGGGCCCTGAATGAGGACTTTAGGACTGGGGAGTTAGTCAATTACCTCTTCGAGACTTCCTTCACCTTGGCCAGACTGATCCTCAGCGGCGCACTGGAGGGGAGGAGGCTTAAGGTAGTGGCAGCGCACGGGGGAGGTTTCTTGACTTACCAATTCGGCAGGCTGGACAGAGGCTACGAGGTCTACCCAGATCTCAGGGCAAGGTTGAGGAGGAAGCCCAGTGAGTACTTGAAGGAGGTATACTTCGACTCCATAGTCTTCAGCCGAGAGGCCCTTTTCCACCTCCTGAAGTTCGCGGGGACAGATCACGTGATGTTCGGGACAGATTACCCATTCAGGATCTCCGATCCCCCAGGTATGAAGAGTACCCTAGACTCCACGGGATTAGGAGAGGAAGAGCTGCGGAAGGTCTACCAGGAGAACGCCGAAAGGCTCTATAAAATCCGACTCTGAAAGGCACATCACCCTAAGGAGACCTACGAATAGACACAGGTCCGGTGAGGTACACTGGTAGTCCTTCGCCACAAATCACTGGCTTCAAGACGCTCGAGGTTTTTGTGCTCAACTCTCCCCTGAGCGCACGGCCAGTTAGCTCTGCGTGAAGTCATAGCAGGGAAGAGCTCCTCGCGGAATGGCGAACCAGGAGCGACGGACTTCCGTCAACTTCCTCCTCGCCTGAAGGGTCCAGGGCGGTTCATCGCTCCCAGCATGAGGGGTCTTCTCGTATGAGGATCTGGTGGATCACAGGTCCGTCCGATCTGGCTCATGATCCAGAAAGTAGGGAGATCCGTCATGTGATAGGGAGAATGCATGAGATACCGATGCCCCTCCCTCAGTCCCATCGAGTCCTCCATGGAACTAGGGAGCGGCGCTGTTGGCATCGGTAAAAGCCGTATTATTGTCTTCTCCCGTCATGGTGAGGATCTCACTACTTTCGTAACCTCCCTAAGATCAGGTTCGCCACTAGGGAGATCACGCATACGGAGACTGCCAGGTAAGTTATGGAAGGCCATGCATGTGTTATGCCCTTAGACTCAACGATAACTAGGGGGAGGAGCAACGAGGCGTAGATCCCAGCTATGACCCCTCCCAACTGGAAGGAGAAGCCGCTGGCCGTGTACCTATACCTGGTCGGGAAGAGTTCGGTCAAGAGGGCGGCGACGTTCCCGAAGCCCAGGCCTATACTGAAGCCGAGGAGCACGTAGGCGATCATAGCCCCACCGAGGGCGAAGGCATTAATGAGTGGGAAGAATGCTGAGGCCGTTATCAACGTTATTCCGTTGGAGAGAAGGAGGAGTCTCATCCTGTTGACCCTATCCCCTAGAACTCCCCCGGTGATTATGGCTGCGGCCTGAACCAAGTTGCCAGCAATTATGGCCAGGTACGCTGAGTTCAGTTGCAGCCCCTTAGCCACCATGTAGCTTAACCCGGTGGGATATGCCTCAATTGCCACTAGGGTCACTACGAAGGGCCACATAAGTCCCGCCAGTATGAGTTTCGTCCAGTCTGACCTGAAGGCAGTGGATATGGGTCTCCTCTCCACGTTCCCCCTCTGGAGTAGATCCTTGAATAGGGGACTCTCGAGAACGTAGAGCCTCATGATCCCTCCCACTACTAGCGCAGCAGCTCCTGCGCCCACTAATATTCTCCAACCGTAGTCGATGAAGTAAGCTGGGGACGTGAATTCACGTAAAAGCAGAGTGGCAATAATGGAGAGCACTATACCGAAAGCTGTAGTGGACTGCATCCAACTGGTCCAGTACCCCACACGACCTCCTTCAGCGGCGTGTTCCATAATAATTGAGGAAGCTCCTCCCCACTCGCCTCCGAGTCCTATACCCTCTATGAGTCTGAAGACCAGGACCAAGATCGGGGCTAACAATCCCACAGCTGCATATGGGGGAACAACGGCGACCCCGATCATTCCCACTGCCGTAACGAGCAGAGTCAATACGAGCATGGACTTCCTCCCTATCTTGTCACCGTAGTGCCCAAAAACGAGGGCCCCCACAGGTCTGCTGAAGTAAGCACTCGCATAAGTGGCTATGGACGCTGCTACAGCCGCGGCTGGGGATGAAGTGGGGTAAAAGATGGAAGGCCATACGGTGGCAGCGGCCGAGGCGATAATGAAGAAATCATACCACTCTATGAGGGTGCCTATGCTGGAAAAGGCCGTTATCTGGGACATCATCTTTACTCTGCTCTTGTCGTTCATGCGCTCCCCTTCCTCTCTCAATATTTAAACTTTGCTTCTTCACGAGTGTGCCCATAGTGTCGTTACTTATCAGGTAAACTATCTTTCCCTAGAACGTGATGCAGACGACGCGGAATAATGGGGCTGCTGAGGTAATGGGTGCTGGCAGATAGGCAACCTGAATTTACCTAATTTGTGACGACACTATGGACACACTCAACTTCACTTAACGAACTCACCACTGAGAACTCTGCGCGGACCCTTTACCCTCCGTGCCGTTCCTCGGTGTGAACTACGTCGAGTTAGGATGCGGTGCACTTTGCTCCCTCCCTGAATTCAACGATCCCATTTCGATTCGATGTAAAATACAGGTCATTACCTCTAATATATTGGAGGAATGTATCTGTGAGTGAGGAGATAATTCGATCAGGCCTCCCGTCTTCAATGGGAGTTTAATGAAATGAAACCCTTAAAATTATATAAAAAATAAAATTTCTTTAACTAGGTTAATGGGGGAACCACTGGTTTATATGGGTAGGGGATGTCTGACGGCTGAACTGGGACGAATTGCCCGTTGTAGAAGGCGCTGACGCCCACGCTGGAGTTTGTTATGGCTCCGGCCAGTCTCAAGGCAGTTAAGGCGTTCTGGATTGCTGATACGTATATAGCTGCCGTGCTGAGGTTAGTGGCGTAGCTCAGCTTGAGGAACGCTTGGGCCTGCGGAACCGTGTAGTTGTAGGTACTCACGAGGTACTGTATGGTGGAGTTACCGTAGTTCCCATACCACACCCTAGCTAACTCTATCATGGCCTGGATGAAAGCTTGGACGTCCTTGGGGTGGGAGGCCAGGAAGTCCCTGTTGGCCACGATGACCTCTCCGGGCCAAGCCAGGTAATTAGTGTAGATGGGTTTGAGCTTCCCACTACGAAGGAACTGGAGGTCCCACACGTTGAGGACTGTTGCGGTAGCTTTCCCTGAGACCACGGCTGCGTATTGGCCGCTAGTGGATCCCACGTAAACCCTGTGGATGGAGCTTATATTCCACCCCATATTACCAGCTACGAGATCTAGGGCTATAGCATCGTTGCTCCCAGGTTTGGAGTTAGCGAAGGTGGCGTTCTTAAGCTGAGTTATATTGGTTATACCGGAGTCGGAGCGGACTAGCACGAAGGTGGTGTAAGGTGTGTTCATCCAGAAGGCCACGATGACTATGGGGGCGCCTTTGGCTATGGCGGTTATGGCGGAGCTCCCCGCGGCATAGGCAACACCTATGCTCCCAGTCTCAAGGGCGTGGATCACGTCCCCAGCCCCTCCTGGGAAGCCCTGGACGTTCACGTTGGGGAGGACCTTCTTGAAGAAACCCGTGGAGAGGGCCCAGTCGAATGGAAAGGAGTCAGCGCCGGCTGTGGTACCCCCAGCAGAGAAGGACGCGTTACTTATTACCGTCACAGTTTGAGTGGTGGGTGTTGGACTGATCGAGGGCCTCTTAACTAGGAAGTAGCCTGCGATGCCTCCCACTGCCACGATGACTACGATCACCACCGCTATTAGTGTTGTGCTTAGAGCCCTCTTCCCATTCCTCCTCTCACTCGAATTCTTCACATCATTCACCTAGATAAATGGATTTATATGAAGTTTTAAACTTTCCTTTTTAAAATTAAGGGATCCGTTCCTACGCTGCCTTCCACGCTTCAGTTCCTCCACTGAGGTTCAGATGACTTGGGGTGGAGGGTCTCACTATCGTCCCTCGGTAGTGAAGGACCTTAAACTTGAATGCGTTATGGATAGGAAGAGAGCTACTCTTTTTCATTGTAGAGTTCAATTTTATAGAACTATTTCATAATAATAGAACCATTATAATATAACTGGCCTTGGGGAGCTACAGCTGCGAACTGGGTGGTGTAGAAGTTGGAGATGGGGGGAACTGAGGTAGCATTGATGACGTGAGTCTGCTCCAGGAATTGGATCTCCTCCTGTAAGCCCCCTACATATATCTGCCCGTCGGTGGAGTAGTAGTTCATCCTCAAGAAGAGCGAGGCTAAGCTAGGGCTGAAGCCGTAGTACCTAACCAGGAAGTTGAGACTCTGGTTGTCCATATTACGATCGAATGCCCTATTGAGGGCGTATATGACCTGGTAGTAAGCGCTGAGGTGACGAGCAACGAGGTCGAGGCTGCAGTCAAGACCGTTAAGGACTTACAAGACGAGGGGAAGAAGGTCGAGAGGTTTTATGGGGATAAGGCTTACGACGCCAACGAGGTTTACAAGACGGGAGTTGAGGTAGTTGTCCCACCTAGGAAGAACGCTAGGCGCGGTCATCCCGCTAGGAGGAAGGCTGTGCGCGAGTTCAAGAGGTTGGGCTATGAACGTTGGAGGGAGGAGAAGGGTTATGGTAATAGGTGGAGGGTTGAGTCCTTGTTCTCTGCAGTGAAGCGTACCTTTGGGGAGTCTGTTAGGGCTACAAGTTTTGCTGGGCAAGTGGTTGAGGCTGAGCTCAAGTTCTGGGCTTACGCATGGATGGTCCATTTAGCTAATTATGTAGTCGGTAGGGCTCCGGGTATTAAGGTTTGAGCTCGCGAATGACGTTGAAATATTAACTACTGAAAAATCCTCAGTGTATCGTATCATGTTTATGAAATAAATTGAAGAGATCCACAAAGCAGCCATGTCTCTGTCTCTGTGAGTGTGTCCGTAGTGTCGTCATTAAGCTACAAATTCCGGTATAAGTCCCCTCTCCCACAGGACCAACGCCACTGAGTACTTCACCACGTTCAAACTCCTGTTCACGGCCTTTGTTGCCCTCTTGAAGTGAACCAGCCCCTCCCTCAGGGAGGGGGGACTCGTTGAGGTTCACAGGTGAGACCACCGCGTGATCCCTCAGCGAGTACACGTTGTAGTCGTCGCTCACATACCGCCGTCCGGTAACTGTTTCACTATTTCCCTGAAGGCCCTCTCGTCCCTGTCCCCCACTGAGAAGAGGACGTGGAGGCCCAGGGACGTGTGCACGAAGCACGTGAACACCTGTGAAAGGCCTTCCTACGCAGGTCCACATTTCATCCACCTCGCTGACCACCTCTCCCCTCGCCTTGTCCTAGGCGTCGCCCCAAAGCTTGGCCAGCTCCTCGAACCTCCTCTCACCGTGGCGCTTGATCCGGACACAGTGCCCTGGACTCCCAAACTGGAGATGGCCCTCACGCTCATGCCTTTGGGTAAATCTTCAGGGCCTGCTCAACCTCCTCCCTGCGATGCGGGTGCTTCGCATAAGGGAAGAAGCGCCTGTTACGACTCACAGAGGTACCTCTGCCTGCCCCTTTTACCGCCCTTGATCACGTGATCACGTTACAGAACGAGCAGAGGATACAGGTTCAACCCCTTGGGCCCACCGTGCTTACCCATGGGTAATACACGCGGCTCATACAAAACCTAATAAGTGTCGACACTATGGACACACTGGTCTCAATAGTCCTCTGAACACAGGCTCCTCCGTAGATCACCTGCTATCCTCTGTGGATCGAATTCCTAGCGCGCAGGAACTGGGCATCTATCCCGAAGACTAGGGACTTCACCGTGACTGGAACGGGCCCAAAGGTTCAACTCTCCTCCCTATGTCCACGAAGTCCAAGTCCTGAAGCCTCACACCGTCCACCGCCACCACGTCTACTCCCACCCCTAGCTCCTCCCTCAAGAGCAAACCCAGGTTACGTCCAACGTCCTCGTCGAAAACTAGGACTAGGGGTTTACCAGCCCTTATGTAATCCTCTAGCCCCTCCCTGACTCCATTGGCGAAGGACAGGAGGTTTTCATAGGATGTACTGCCCCTCCACCTCACGGCTAGAGCCACCACCCCCTCACCTATTTCCAGGACCTTCGCTTTGCTCCTTATTGCTTTCGCAACCTCTTCCGCGGACTTTCCACCCTCATACTCCACTGTAATTACCTTAGCGTTCCTCACTGGAAGGATCGACCCATTGGAGACGTAAATTGTATTCCCACTAACTTGGACAGTGAACTGGGAAGCACCGCAGACTGTGGCCCTTATCCTCTCAGCACCTTCCAGGACCTGGGCCCTGAGCTCACCCCTCTCCATGGCGCTCCTGATCTCGAGGCCCAGGAACTTGCCCAAGTCGTTGAAGTACTTGCGCTCCCTTCCGTATATGTATTCAGCTACTCCCCCCGAGAAAACCACTCCCCTCACCTCATCGCAGCCCATGGGTTGGGTTAATAGGAGTTGATCCAAATCTCTATCGTTCTCGCAGTTCACCGCCTTCACCACCTTTGAAGCCATCCACCTGGCTATCCTCTGCAGGGACCCCTGATCCAACCTTCCTCCCCTTTGGACTTCGACCCCAACCCTCTCCGCAGCGAAGGCTGCGCTCGGCTCCACCCTGATCACCCTCCCCTCCTCGTCCATTATCAAGGACCTTCCCCCGAGGTAAAATGCCTCGGTTCCTTTGACTTCACCATTGTCCACAAGAGCCAACTTCGTGGTTCCTCCACCTATGTCCACGTTCAACACCTTTATCCCCTCAGCCCTTGAGATGGCTACCGCTCCAGAGCCGTGCGCTGCCAGGGCAGACTCCATGTTGTGGCCCGCCACTACCGAAAGGAAGTCGCCGAGATTCTCGGCGATCATCTCCCCTATGGCCTTGGAGTTCTCCTTAGCTGCTGCCTCTCCTGTCATTATCACTACACCTAAGTCCACCTCCTCCTTCCTAATCCTAGCCCCTTCGTAGGCCGCCCCTATTATCTCCTTCAACCTTCCCACGTCTATCCTCCTCCCGTCGCTGGTGAAGGGGGTAAAGACAGGCTCCGAGGAGTGGACCAATTCCCTGGAGAAGACCGAGAACCTGGAGCTTAACCCTCTCCCTGATCGCCTCACGCCGATCTTGGAGATCACGATCACAGTTGTGGAGGAGCCCACATCTACTCCCACCGAGTTCAAATGGATCTCATCGAGGAGTATGGACTTGGACTCCAAGTAATCCTTAAAGTCCTCGTAGGTGAAGACATTGTGATCCGGGGCGTGATGTGTGTCCCCCGCGCCCCCTCACCCCTTAGCGGAGAGCCTCCTGAGTTCCTCCTCATATATGGGGTCCATCCTCGACCTGATCCCCCTCTTGGCCAATTCCTCCTCGAACATCCTCCTCACCATGGGGTCCTCGTCTGCGTAATCTATTTGATCTCCTCCCTCTCTCCTGCTTATCCAGGACTTGGGAATGCCCTCCTCTGTCCTGGAGTATACGGTGCCCTCATACTTAAAGGCCAAGTATCTGGCGGGCTCGCGACCCACGTTGAAGTGCTGATGCCACCACCTGTCAGGAGGGACTATGAGTGTTCCAGGCCTCCAGTTATATCTCCTCATCTTCTCTCCCTCAGGCCACATAGGGCTGTAGCCCTCTCCGCTAAGGATTATCACGTGAGCCCCTGGACCGTGTCTGTGAGCCTTCTTGTAAACCCCCACCGGGAACTCGGATATGTGGGCGCTCATGGTCCCCCTGGCCAACTTGAACCTTATGTGGGCCCCCTCACCGCCCCTCTCCTTAGCGCTCACCAGGCGCAGAGTCCTAGCGTCGTGGATGAAGTTAGTCTCCAGGAAGAAGCCTGTGACTTCCTCCTTTGGCTCGAAGTAGTCCTCCTCCCCAGCGAACCTGGACTCGAAATCGTATTTCGTGTTGAAGACGAACTCCTCATCCTCGAAGAGGTTCAGGACTAGGGGAGCATTGGTCACTGCTACCAACCTCACCGGATTGGAACCGGAGGCATTGAAGTGTTGATACCAGGTGTTAAGGGGTATTGCAAATATTGATCCCTCTCCCCACTCGAAGCTCATCTTTTTCCCCTTGTGGTTCCAAACGGCTGTAGATCCCCTGCCCTTGAGGACGTAGATCATTTCCTCGTATAGGTGCCTCTGTGGGTTCGTAGAACCCGCAGGTGGGATCTCCAGGACTTGGCAGTCGTTGGAGAAATCGGAGAGCTCATAGTTTATGAATATCCCCCTTCCTCCCACCTTGGACCACGGCTTCAGCTCCACGGTGTTTAGGTCCTCCACGTAGTGAGCCGAGATCACCTCCAGTCCCTGTTTCCTCACCCAACGTCTGTAGAAAGACTCACCTCTTTCCTTAACGAACTTCCCGGCTAGTTCCTCCCTCAAGCTCGTGCGAATCACCACGGGATTTCTCAGTCAGCAGGGCCCTCATAACCTGGCCTGGCCTCAGCCACACTTATCTCATAGGGGAGGGCGAAGTTCAGGGAAGCTGCTAAGTTGAGGAGGTTCAGCTTGAGGATTCCTGGTACCACTCTCAGATACCTGACCGTGACGCTGCCCGTATTGAAGTGCTGATGATATGTGTCCGGCGGAATGTAGAGGCGTCCCCTTCCTCCCACTCCACTTTCCTATCCCCTATGATACTGTATCCCCTGCCCTTGAGGACGTAGATCAGGGCCTCAGCGTGCTTATGCCTGCCAGTGTGCATACCCGCATCTATTTCGCTGAGGCCTAGATTAGCGAATGAGTTAGCGAAGCCAAGCCTCGGGTCGATCAGTGAGGCTGACCTAGCCTGGGGATGTCTGGTGTCCCACTTGACCTCGCTGGCCTTCATTATGAGCCTCGACTGCCTCTTCCTCTCCAGGATCTGTCTATACAACTCCCCTAGCTCCGGGAAAGTTCCAGAGCCATAGAATTCCCTTCACTTATCGGGTGGAATAAAGTAACTCATAGTAGAGGTGATAACATGGTAAATTATAAGACTTTCCATAGCGTAATATCAAAGGATCAATCGCTCCTATCGTGAAGTCCAGCATAGAGCCCTGTCAGGACTTTAAGGAAGCTCTTTTATCCTCAGTAGTGAGTTTAATAAAGTGATGTCGAATTCCCTGGATCGTAGGGTGGAGAGCCTCCTATACCGCGAGACTAAACTCTTGGACGAAGGGAAGTATGAGCAATGGCTCCAGCTGTATTCAAGGGACTGTATCTACTGGATCCCAACTTGGGTCTCAGATTACAGCACTACTATGGATCCCAGGACTCAGGTGAGCTACATCTACTTGGACAGGAAGGGTTTAGAGAGTTACGTGAGGAGGTTAGCCTCAGGAGAGGCACCAACTTACGAACCCCCACCTAAGACAGTTAGGCTGGTCTCAAACGTCCTGGTGGATGGGGTAGACGGTGAGACCATAAGGGCTTCGGCCAATTGGATCATGTTGGTCTCCAGGACTAAGGGCATCCAAACGCTGGGCGGGAGTTCCGAGTATAGACTGAAGCCCCAAGACGGAGAATTAAAGATCGCGTATAAGAAAGCGATAGTGGCCACAATGGAGATCCAAGGAGGGCAGCTCCTCCTAGTCTGACTCCTCCGTCTCGTCCTGGTCAGGTGGGATCATGTTGAGAGATCCTCTGTAGCCTGTCCAGAGATCCTCTGTAGCCTGTCCACGTCGAGCTCAACACCTAGTCCAGGCTCCTCTGAGAGCCTAATCCTCCCTGAGTCCACTCGATTCGCGTCCTTCTTGGTCACCTCACTCCAATACTTGAGCCTGTGGCCCAGGAACTCCAATAGGCCTAAGGAGTTGAGGGGTGAGGACGCGTGAGCGTTGGCCGCAGTTCCCACTGGGGAACTCACGTTGTGTGGGGAGACCTCTACCTCATACATTGAGGCGAACTCGCCTATCCTCCTCACCTCACTTATTCCCCCAGTCTTGACAGCAGCGGGCGTCCACACCCTAACCCCGGCCTTCAGGAGATCCTTGAATTCGTAAAGGGTATACAGGTTCTCCCCAGTCCCTATGGGGACTCCACACTGATCACTCACTGAGGCCAATTGATCCAAGTTGGTCACGGCCATCACTGCGGGCGTAGGGTCCTCGATCCACCTGAGTCCATAGGGCTCCAGCGCCCTGCAGAGCCTGATCGCAGAACTGACGTTGTAACTCCACTGGAAGTCGGCTATTAAGTCCACCTCAGGCCCCACCCTCTCCCTCAGCTCCTTGACTAGGGCCGACAGGTGATCCAGGTCCCTCTTCGATAGGTTGCCGCTCCTCAAGTCCTCTGGGGCGGTGAATGGAGTGGGTAGATCCAAGTCGAACTTGACGGCCTTGAAGCCCTCTTTCACCAAGCCCTCCGCTTCCCTCACGTATCGCTCCGGGGAAAGTTCCTCCCTGAGGTTCCCTACGGTGATCCTTCCGCGAATAGGGGAACTTGAGAATTCCCGCTCCTCCCCAGGGACCCAAGGGGGTGTAAAGCTCAGCTGCATGGAACTCACTGCCCTGGGCCTGGAGGTCCTGGGGATCACGGAGTAGAGCCTGATCTCGTCCCTATCCCCGCCTAATAACCTCCAAACAGGGGAGTTCAGGTACTTTCCAATGAGATCGTAGAGCGCTATGTTAACAGCGGAGAGGAGGTGGTAGAGGGAGGAACCTGAGTAAAGGGATGCATACCTGAGTTTCTGCTCGATCCTGTTGATCCTCATGGCGTCCTCCCCCTTTAACAGAGACTTAAGCTGATCCCTAGCCTCCGTGAAGCCGAGCATAGGACCTCCCTCCCCAATTCCGCAGAGGTCGTTGGAGGCGCATATCCGCATGAAGTTCCACTCGAAGTTAGACAGGACTCTGAATACCTCGACTTCCTCGATCTTAAGGCGAATCACTCTTCCTCCACCTCGGCAACGTACTTTGACAGGACATCTGATGGAGCCCTTATGAGGCACTCCAGCATTAATGGGTCCAAATACTTCACCCTCCCGCTCCTGACGTCCAGGACCCCTAACCTGACTCCATTTGCCCTTGTGTCCAGGAAGACCTTAACGTGGGCGAACTCACTCTCCAGCTCAAGGGAATCACAGTTCGTGACCCTCCACCTCCTCTAACTTCTTAACATACCAGCGGTAGAAGGCCCTGTAGAAAGAGTCGTCAGTACCATTCCCAGCTACCTCGAAGTCCCCTAACTCCTTGAGCTCGTGATCCCTGATCTCCCTGTGTAGGCCCCTGGAGAGGTCGTTCCAATGGAATAGATCGGCCTCCATGCCCTGATCCACTGCCTTTATGGCCTCCACGTCGTCAGGCGCTCCCATGCCGGCTGGGCCGTAGAACCTCTCGTAGACCCTCAGGAACTTCTCCTTTATCTCCTCCCTGACTCCCTTGGGGACGTAGCAGTAGCTGCTCACTTCGGTGGAGTTAACGCTCAGAGGCCTCACCACCCTTATGGTTGTTGCGGGGGAATCGGAGTCGAATAGGATAGCGTTAGGGAAAAGGAGGAGGTGGAAAGTGATCCTCTTGGCCCACTTAGCCTTCTCTTCGTCCAAGCGGTTTCCGGGTAAGAGGATGTTGGTCTCATGCCCATAGACGTCAGTTTCCCTGAACATGAGGTCGAGTCCGTGCCCATTGCCAAGGTAAAGGACTAAGTTCTTAGACCTTAATTCAATCCTCCCCCCTGCCTGATTGCCTATAGCCTCGAAGTAGCTCTTATGGATGAAGGGGGCATGGTAGTGATCTAGGGAGTTCTCCAGGACCAACTTCCAATTGCCTTGGACGGTGTAGACGTGAGTCCCCTTGGCTACCTCTATGCCCTCAGGATACTTGTCCACGATCAAATCTATATAGGGCCTGGCGTTGCCTAGGTAGTCCTGAAGCGAGGGGGGATCCCTTTTGAGTGAGGCGAAGACGAAGCCCTTATACGTCTCGAGCCTGGGAACCTCGATCAGACCCATGGAGTCCAGGTCGAAGTCGGGCGGATAGCCCTCCCTGTCAGGGACTCCCACCAGTTTGCCCTCGTTACTGTAGGACCAACCATGGTAGAAACACCTGAAGAACCTACTATTCCCACTCTTGGCCCTGCAGACCAGGGATCCCCTATGCCTGCACCTGTTCATGAAACACCTCAGTTTCCCCCTCTCGTCCCTCACTAAGATCACGGGATAACGACCTATGTATGTCGTCATGTAATCGTTGGGGTATTCCACCTGGCTCTCGTGGGCCAGGAAAGTCCAGGAGTTATGGAAGAAGATCTCTTGCTCAACTCGGAAGATCTCCTCGTCTTTGTAGACTTTAGTATTCAACCTAAAGGACTTACCGTCCTCCTTAATGAGGTCTTGGAATTCGAGTCTTTTAGTGACCACGGCCTCCCACCCGTGAAGAGTTCCCAAACAGAGTTTATAAGTTATCCATGGGAGAAATTGCTCGAAGGACCTTGAGGCTCGATTTCTCAACTTCCCTATAGAATTTAGATTATAAAGATTTTAAATATATTTACATTAAATTTTTATCCATTTTTAGCAATCCAAGCTGCAGGGTCCCTTGCGTAGTCCTCATACTTGCCCTCGACGCTAATTCCTGGTATCTTAGGTGTCCAATCCTCATTGAGTAATTCGTCAGGGTCTCCATATTTCTTAGCTAACTCTCTCACCTCCGGATCGTCGAGGGCCTTGAGTCTCCCATGCTCTATGACCCTTATTACGTCACCGCCCTTGGTCTTTATCTCGTAGGTAGGGAAGAGCAGATGAACGTGCAAATGACCGTAGGGTATTCCCTTGGAAGCGGCCCACCTCTCGCTCTCCCCTCTCCACCTGGTGCCGAAGCCCACGTGTATGACACCAGATCTACTCCTCTCTACCTCGTTAGTTCCACTCAACCTCAGCGAGTTGCTGGGCCTCCTCACCTTAGGGTTAGTGCCTATTGCCATCTCCCAGAGCCAGAACATGCCCTTGTCTGGGAACTCGGGGTACTTGATGTCAGCGGTTTGCTCCTCTACCTTCCTCCAACCCTCACCATACTGGCCTCCCCCCTCTATCCTCTTCACCCTACCGTTCTCCACGTGTATCCTTATTGTGGGGAAAGGTCTTGTGAGGTGAGAGGTGGTCCCCGCTATTACCCCTACAGCGTTCTCCTCAGGGATTATGGGTGGAGTGGGGTGGCCGAAGAGGTGACCCAGGGCGGGTCTAGGTCCGAAGCCTCCCCTCTCATCCAGGGCCCTATCGTAGTATTTCTCGTTCAGTGTGAACTCCAGTTCTGTCCCTTCTGGGTCGGTTAATATGACCTTGCCACCCTTCCCCAGATCGTAGATCATCCTCCACGTCTTAACGTTGATGAGGTAGTTGAGCTTAGAGGGAAATACCGTGGCCCTCCAGAGGAAGGCCTCCCTACTCTGCCAGGGGAAGGCCTCGAAGTGATAATGAAGGGCCTCGCCCTTTGAGTTGGTCTTGGGAATCGGACCTCCTCTGCCCTGAACCACTAGGTCGTAGCCATTCTCTCTAGCGTATATTCAGAACCCTCTCCTGGTAATCATACCACCTAGGCTTGATCCACCAAGGTTCGGTCCTGATTATCCTCACTATCTCATCGTCGTATCGCAGCTCCCTATCCTCTCCATCATCCAGGAACATAACGTCCACCGTGGCGCCCTTAGCCCTGAATGCCTTGACTAAGGCGTTTACTACCTCAGGATCGTGAAGGCTACTCGAAGCTATTAACACCTTACTCCCAGGCCTCACATCACCGTATCTAACGAAGCCGTTCTGGTTCCTGCTTGCGTAATCCTTGAACTCCTGAGGAACTGAGACTAGGTAGCTAGCGAATCCCTCCAGACTCGGCTCCCTCCACACCTTCCTCCAGAGTTCCATGACCTTCGGGTCCTCTTCCCCTATGGGGATCCCAGTCACCCCTACCTCCTCGTCGGAGCTACACATGGGGATCTTGTCAGAATAAGGATCAGATGATATAAAAACTTTCCTATTTTAAGGGATATTCAAATACTGAGGGTTGCGGATTACTCCCTCTTAAATGGGTGGGAGAACAGGTTTATATGAGTAGGTCACAGTGACCGGTTGGACAGGGACGAATTGGCCCACGTAGAAGGACGTTAAGTTATATTGAGAACCCTTCATTATCCCAGCTAACTGTAGGGAGTGGATCACGTTCTGAATTCCGGAGACGTATATAGCTGCCGCGCTGAGGTTAGTGGCATAACTCAGCCTGAGGAAAGCTTCGGCTTGAGCTAAGCTGAAGTTGTAGGTGGAAACGAGGAACCTGACTGATTGGTTGTTAAGATTCTCGCTCCACACCCTATCTAACTCTATCATGGCCTGGATGAAAGCTTGGACGTCCTTGGGGTGGGAGGCCAGGAAGTCCCTGTTGGCCACGATGACCTCTGAGGGGAAATCCGTGTAGACAGTGTAGAGCGGTTTAATGAGACCAGTCTTATAGAAGTTGAGGTTCCAAACGTTAAAGAGCGTGGCATCAGCTTTCCCTGAGACTACGGCTGCGTATTGGCCGCTCACTGAGCCAACGTATATGACACTTAGGTTATTGAGGTTCCAACCCAGTTTGGATGCAGCCAGGTCCAAGGCAATGGCGTCCAGGCTCCCAGGTTTGGCGTTGGCGAAAACCTTGCCCTTAAGTTGAGTCACGTTAGTGTAGGACGAGTTAACCTTGACCACTATGTCAGCGGTGTATGGCGTATTGAGCCACTGCGCTACTATGACGATGGGGGCACCCTGGGCTATTGCGGGGACAACGGAGATCTCAGCTGCAATCCCCACTCCAGCTGTTCCAGTCTCAAGGGCGTGGATCACGTCCCCGCTCCCCCCTGGGAAGCCCTGGACGTTCACGTTGGGGAGGACCTTCTTGAAGAAACCCATGGAGAGGGCCCAGTCTAAGGGATAGGGATCTGAACCCGCCATTGTTACAGCAGCGGTGAAACTAGAGTTGCTCAGTGGGATTAGGGATGAGGTGAGGGGGACCGGAGATGGAGGCTTAGAACGGAGGGTTAATGCAAGGTAACTGCCCAGGGAGGCCGCGGCTATGATCACCACGATGATCACGGCAAGCGCGAGCCTTCCCAGACCCCTATCTGCTCTCCTCATCTTTACGCCACCATGTTTAACTATTAATCCTACTATTTTAAACCTTCCTTCTTTAAAAGTAATCCTACTATTTTAAACCTTCCTTCTTTAAAAGAATCTATGACTTTTCTTCTGAGGTTTATATAGGAAACACTTTAAAGTGGGTTCTGTGGAAGTCGTAAACATGGAGACCGACGTATTGGTGATCGGGACTGGAGCGGCTGGAATGGCCGCTGCCCTATCAGCCTTGGAAAGTTCCAGGGGGGAGATCAGGGTCCTGATCCTGGAGAAGACGGGTGAAGAGGCATGGGGAGGCAACACTAGGTATACCACAGCTAACATGAGGCTACTGGACGAGAGTAAGCTGCTCCCTTCAGTGGAGGAGGACTTCAAGGAGTTCACCAAGGGCAAGGCAGATTGGGCCCACGTTAAGGTGATCCTCAGCAGAGCTTCTGAGACCATTGCGTGGCTCAAGTCCAAGGGAGTGGAGTTCGAGTCCAGACCCTCTAATTGGCCTGGTTACAACTTACCCAGGATAGGGCCAGTGGGGGGAGGATTGGCGGTTATATCCACCCTCAGGAAACATGTTGAGGTAATGGGAGGGAGAGTTCTTTTCAAGACCACTGCGTGGAAGCTCTCCCTGGACGGGCAAGGCAGAGTGGACGGGGTTTGGGTGAGGGACTCCTCTGGTAGGGTCCAGAGGATAGGGGCGAAGGCTGTGATCCTGGCTTGCGGTGGGTTCGAGGGGAACTACGAAATGCTAGTTAGGTACCTAGGTAGAGAGGCAGTGAACTTGAGGATGGATAATCCCGCCACACCGCTTCACATGGGAGAGTGCATAAACATGGCCCTAGAAGTGGGGGCCAAGACCTCGGGAGACTTCGGGGGATGGCATGGTTCCCTACACGACACCAGGAGCAAAGCCTATAGACCCATGGTACACCTCTACCCATTCGGCGTATTAGTGAACAAGATGGGGAAGAGATTCGTGAACGAGGCTTTCACTGACGTCTCCGATTCCTTCGAGGTGATAGCTAGGAGCGTCTTCGAGCAGCCAGATCACGTAGCCTTCGTGATCTTAGATAGGAAGGTGACCCTCGTCCCAGGATATCAAAAGGCAGTAAAGACTGATCATCCACCTATTACCGCATCGACGTTGGAGGAGTTAGCTGAAAAACTGGGCGTGAACAAGGAGGGCTTCCTAAGGACAGTCAAGGAGTTCAACGCAGCTGTTCAGCCTGAGTTCAACGCAGCTGTTCAGCCTGGGACTTTTAATCCCAACGTCCTAGACGGTAAGGGGACGAAAGGAGTGGAACCGCCGAAATCCAACTGGGCCCTTCCCATAGACGAACCACCCTTCATGGCCTACCCTGTGGAGTGCACCGTGCAATTCACTTACGGTGGTTTAGCTACCGACGAGAATGCTAGGGTCCTGGCAACCAACGACTCCCCCATCCCTGGCCTTTACGCTGCAGGGGAAATGGTTGGTCTCTATTATCACAGATATGTGGGAGGGACTTCGGTCCTCAGGGCCCTCATATTCGGGAGGATAGCTGGGGCTAACGCTGTGGACTACACGAGGAGCTTGAGGTGAGGAAGGTCTGTCCAACCTCGAGGTGGAAATAGCTGGTCCTCATCAGTGCCTGAGCGACCCCGAGTAGAGCTCAGGCCCCATTTTGGATTCGAGACCCCTCCTTTTCAGTTCCTCTTCGTAGATCTTCCTTATCGCTGGGTCCTCCTCATGGTACTCGATCTGGGTGAAGGTCTGTTCCCCTATGTGGCCCACAGGCGAGTGGATCGCTATGTACCTGGCTGGCTCCCCACTCACGTTGAAGTGCTGATGCCACCACCTGTCAGGGGGAACCAAGAGGAACCCAGGCTTCCAGTCTATCCTCACCTTCTCCTCAGCCTGACTCCAACCGATCGGCCCATACCACATGAGTGAGTAGCCCTCCCCCTTGATTATTAGGATCTGGGCACTGGGACCGTGCATGTGAGCCTTCTTGTATGTGGCCACGGGGATCTCGGATACGTGGGTCCTGAGCCCAGGTCCGGAGTCCACGTGTATCCCCTTGGTCCCCACACCCCTCTGACTGAAGAACTTATGACCAGTGGGCAGTTCCAACCTAGAGATGTCCCTCACGACGTATCCCTTCCACTTCGCTCCACCCTCCGATTCAACCATGGTGGGCTCGTCCGTATACTTCCCTGAGGCCATGGAGCTGCTGAACTCCTCGAATGAGAACCTAGTATTGAAGAGGAACTGGCGGTCGTTCATGGCGTTCATTATCAGGGGGAGTTGGGTCACAGTCAGGAGCCTAGCCCTTGATTCCGCATGGTGAACGTAGTTACTGTTAGGGGGTACCTTGAAGGTGGTCCACTTACCCCAATCCACTCTGACCTTGGGCCCCTGATCGTACCAGATCTCGGTATACCCATGGCCATCCAACGCCACGATCATTTCATCCAGGACGTAATGTTGAGGCCTCGTAGACTCCCCCGCACTTAGCTCTAGGACGTAGGCAGCATTAAGGGGAGCTGCGCCCTTCAAGTAAACCCAGGCACCCCTGACGCCGATCCTCTCCCACTCTCCCAACCTCAGGTTCAGGAGGTCTGCGTGGAAGTCGGTGTAGACTGGGATCCCCTCAGCATTGACGAAATCCAGGAGACTGTCATGAGCGTTCAACTTATCAATTAACCTTATGGGCATATATATGACTCCCTTAACCCAATTTAAGCCTTTCTCCGGAGGGTGCGGGGAGAGTGGGGGAGAGCTTCTCCAGTGATCTATTGAACATGTTATATACTGTGAGCTCAACTTGGGGGACGAAAAAGGATAATGAGGTCCCCTAACTAGGAAAAGGAATCCACGAGGGTTTCAAGACACGACGGGGGAGAAGTCAGTGATGTATAGGTCGGAGACTGTGAGGGTGTTATTGGTTATTATCTTTAGCTGGCGGTATAGGGTGAGAAGTTGATTGAGGGTAGTAACGTTTATTGCCCCATTTGTCGAGAAGACTACGTGGAGGAGGACGTCCGTGGCAGTGGGGGTGAGCTCGGTGTGGTAATAGGAGGAGATGAAGTTGAGGGTGAGGTTGTTGGGATTGGAGTCGTAGATCGAATTCGCGTACTCTAAGCCAGCTAGGACTGCCCTAATAGCGTCGGGGTGCTGCTGGACGAAACTACGGGTAGTAACGACCGAGAACATTGGATAGGGATACTCAAAGGTGAGGATCGACCTGAGGGTCCCATTTGAAACCAGGGAGGGAGCGTCGAAGATCCCTACGTTAGTTGAAGCTGCTGAACCGCTTACTACGGACGCTACTTGGGCTGAGAACGAACCCACGTAAACTGGGGTCAGGTTTATGTGGTATATAGATCTCAGGTATAGCATAGCTATGGCGTCCAGGCTCCCCGGTTTGCTTAGAGCCATGGTCTTCCCATTGAGCTGGGTTATGTTGGTTATTCCGGAAGTCGGAGAGACTAGAACTTCCCTTATGGCTGGGGTCACCCTATAGGTGGCCACTATGACTAAGGGCGCACCGTGTGATATGGCTACTGCTATGGCGTCAGTCCCAGCTATTCCTATCTGTATACTCCCAGTCTCAAGGGCGTGGATCACGTCCCCGCTCCCCCCTGGGAAGTCCTGGACCTTTGCGTTGGGATCGTAGCGTGTGAGCCAAGAGAGGTTAGACTCGAGCAAGGCCCACGCTGCCATGTCAGGATGAGAGGCCGAGACTGCGCCTATTATGACGGGAGTAGTAACTGTTGTGGAGGTGGTGGTCGTGGATGGAGTAGAGGTAACCATTTTGTGAGGTGAGGTAAGGTATGCAAGACTTCCCGCTACAACTGCTACAACAACTATTACCACGATCACAGCAATCAGAGTTATCCTGCCTATTCCCTTCCTAAGTTTAATTCCTCTCATAACCTTCAACCATTTCTCTTCTCACTGGATCCTATATATAAACCTTTCTAAAGAGGATTCGAGTGCGTCCATAGTGTCGTTACCAAGCTATTATTTTTGTACATCGAATTGTCCATGGGTAGGAGAACGGTCATCGGGAAAGAACTATCTTGCCCTTCCTTCCGGTCACCACGTAGTAAAGCGCAAACCCTTGGGCAGGCAGGACCTCTGCAGGGACTGCGGTTAACTACTTCCCGGGCGACGTCCACCACCCTGGGTGGGAGGTCGAGCAGGCCTTGAGGATTCACCCAACGGGATGAGGGCGATCCCCATTTGGGTTCAGGAGTTCCCCTGGATCGAGCGTCGCGGTGGGAGGAGGTTCGGGGGTTAGCCCAGCTGTGGGGTGGCACCCAGGACCCCGTGCAGGGTCGTCACCGAGCCGAGCTGGGGTTTTACGTCCTGTCCTCTGTGGGAGATGGGGACGAGGGGACCCTCAGGGGGACATCGAGGTAACTACCGGAGGGCGGTGAGCGATGACCACAAGCGTACTCCCGAGGAACCCCACCGTGGTCTCCCCTGTGAACCCCAACGAGTCCCTCCACCCGCCGCTGAGAGATGGGTCGGGTTCAAGCACCAAGGCTATGACAGGAGCCTGGAAACGGTCGATCGCTGGCGTTGGTCCTCTGGGAGAGGGGAGTGATACCGGAATTCATAGCTCAATGATGATATTATTCACATACCGGAGGACTCGGTGTATATATAAACTTCTCAATATAACTTCACTTTATTTTAAGGTATCAATGTGAACTGTGCGTTGCCCATGATAACTGCAGGATTTAATTGGTAGACGTTTCCTGTCCCCATGGTGCTCAGCGAGATCCGAGAGAGCGAAGGCCGTGAATGGGAGACTATCAGAGGTAGTGACTCACCTGGGCTTCACTATTAAGTCGATGACTACTGGTACGCTCTTGGTCCTCGTTACTCGCAGGGCGCTTAACATTGCGTTCTGCACTTCGCCTGGATCCTCGATGGGACCGAATCCCACTCCCCCCAACGACTCAGCCATCTTGGCGAAGTTTACATTGGGATCCCTTATCTCCACCCCGATTCTGGCCTCCTCCATTGACCTTCCTCTGCTCTTGGCTACTGCCACCTGCTGTTCCACATCGTTGTAGTAGGCTAGGTTGTTCTCGATTACCGCTATGACTGGAACCCTGTGGTGCGACGCGGTCCACATCGAGTTAAATGTGTAAAGTGCATTCCCATCATCTATTAACCCCAGGACGCTCCTCCCCGTGCCCTTGTAGGCCAATGCGATCCCAACAGTCGCGGGTAAAGCGAAGCCCTGTCCTCCTCCTCCACTGGTTGGGTGACCATGGTAATGCCAGGGTTTAGTCCATTCCCAGATCCTCCTGGCCCATCCCCTCAGCGTCCCTACGCTGAGCGCCCAGTCCTCATTGGAGAGGACCCTCCACATCTCGTAGGCAGCCCTCGCTGGAGACATGGGTCTCTCGTCCCACCTCCTCCTCAGCTGTTCCTCCCACCTCCTCCTGACTTCCTGGTGCACTTCCCTGTATTTGAATGCCCTCTCCTCCAACTTCCGCCTCAGGCCAGGATCGCCCTCAACCACCTCACTTATCCTCCTTACTAAGTAGGGTAGGGCCGTGGAAGTATCAGCCATCACCTGTATGTCGGTCTCCTGGATCCTCTGATAGCCTAGAACTGAGCTCTTAGCCCTGAGTTCCTCCAGGCCTATGACCCCGATCTTAACGTCCTTCCTCAACACCCTCACCCTGTCTTCCTCGAGGGGGGAGACGTTGTAGGAGCTCTCCATGAACCTAATGCTTGCCTGGACGTTCTTCACGTCCAGGGCTAGGATGAAGTCCGCTTCCTCCAATAACCTCGTCCCTGTCAAATCCAGGGGATGAACGTTAGGGAAATTGAACCTCTCCAGGCTGTCCATCACCCCCACTGACGCTGTCTCAGCTAACTTCACCAGGTAGTCCACGCTCTTCCAGTTCCTCCCAGTGTTCCCAGCTAGGATGACTGGGGTCTCTGAGTGGATCAAGGACTCAGCGATCCTGTCCAACGTCTCCTGATCACCGTTGATGGGGGTGGAGACCTTATACCTCCTCCCCTTAACCTTGGACCTATACTCTGAGGCGAGGGAGTGGTCTACCTTAGCCTCCTGAAGTCCAACGTCGTAGCAGAGGTAGACAGGGGCCTTCGGTTCAGTGACCGAGGTTATGAACCCCCTAATCAGGGACTCCGCAGCATCAGCAGGATCGGAGGGTTGGTAGTCCCACTTCACCAGGTCCCTGACGAAGTTACTGTTAACTAACGCGGTGTGGATCCAGTCTGTCCACGACCTCCTCTTCTCCAACTCCAGGGGACCTGTTCCACCTAAGACGATCATGGGGACGCCGTCATAGTAGGCATTGAAGATGGCCATGGGCGCATGGAGGAGCCCCACTATGTCATGGAGGGCCACTGCAGCGGGTTCGCCTGTAGCCAGGGCGTAGCCGTGGGCCACGGCAACCGCTATTTCCTCGTGGAGGCATTCGATCAGCTCCACACCTCCTTCCGCGGTTCACCAGAGAGTCGTGAAGTCCCCTAATGGAGGAGCCTGGGTTTAAGGCCACATACTTGATCCCTAGATCGCACAGGAGGTCCACTATTAGGTCTGATCCGTAGTATACTTCCTCCCTTTCCTCAGTTTGAACTCCCTCCATACAACTTCATTTCGAGGTGGTCTTTAAAAAGATTTCACGGCCTTGACCTCTTAGTTCAACATCCTCTTTGGTAAGACGGTTAAAGGGTCGACTTAATCCCGCTAGGGCAATCCTCCAGGCGCCTCAAGTGATCCAAGTAATCCCGCATGGCCTCCTCCATGCCATACTTAGGCCTGAACCCCAACTCCTCCTCCGTGGGCCTTAAGTCCGGGACCCCTTCGGAGGAGGCCCTTAAACCCGCTGAGAACTCATCCGTTAGCTCCACCTCAGCACTTGGGACATATTTCCTTAGGATCTCCACGATCTCTTGACCGCTGTATTTCCTCCCCATACTCACTGGGTAAACCCAGGTCTTTAAGTAGGAGGATTCCTTGCGGAGGGCTGAAATACATGAACCCGCAGCATCCTTGGAGTATATGTAATCCCTAGACTCCCTGGGGAACTCAGCCTTCTCCCCCCTTACCACTCTCTCCAAGAGATCCTTGAACCTCTGAGTGGGTCCTCCACCATACTTCCAAGGGCCTACGACTACCGAGAACCTCAGGACTACGAACTCGAGTCCGTATTGATCCATGTAGTTGAAACCCAGGGCTTAAGGAGATCCCCTACCTGGGGGCAATGGCGATCTCCCCTACAGTTTTCGCGGCAATCCAGTTGGTTAAGGCAGGGGAAACTGCACCTTCCCACTACCACACCCCTAACGCCTTCAGATTGATCCTTGAGGCTCCGCCGAATGGTGCCTACACTGTGGTGAACGGGAAGAAATTGGAGATGCATCCTGGGGATGTGGTCCTGACGCCGAGCTGGTCTCGGTACGATCACAGGAACGAGGGGGAGAGCGACGTCATATGGCTCGACGGTCTAGATGCGCCCATAGTTTGGTACATGGGAGGGATATTCTATAAGAAATACTCAGAGGTCTATAATGTGGACAGGCAACCCATTTCGCAGACCCAGGACGATGTGATATACACATATGGCTCCAGTCTTTCCCCTGACGCGGAGAAGGAGGACCTCTATAACCCAGTGCTCTATTACCCATACTCCTCCGTGAGGAGGGGACTCCTGAGGGCGGAGGAGAAGTCCAGGGAGTATCCTGAGGGTTACGTGATGAGGTATTTAAACCCGTTGAATGGGAGGGACGCCTTCCAGACCATGGCCCTGAAGATGAGGCTGA
>Ga0208447_100015_pt1 | contig 37019 bp, 45 predicted proteins | sample BED_Slide_host_7_FD_187139 | JGI IMG/M metagenome (GOLD analysis project Ga0208447, IMG submission 187139) | Extremophilic microbial mat communities from Yellowstone National Park, USA - BED_Slide_host_7_15 (SPAdes) (version 2) | ecosystem: Environmental > Aquatic > Thermal springs > Hot (42-90C)... | reverse complement strand
TGCATAAGGTCTCTATCACATGCATCTGTCGGCATAGTCCGCATCCATCCGCATCTGTCAGCATCTGTCCGCATCGTCTCTTATTCACGTGGGGGTGCGTGCCCCACAGACTGCGGGTCTACCCCTTACGGGGAACCCCGCATGTTTATTATATACTACACAAAAATTTAAAGTTTTTGTATCAACTTTCCTCAATTACTGGATTTTCATTACTCCCGTGAAATTTTGGGAGTTTAATGAAGACAATAAGGTGACTGACCTCCTCCCCAGTTAGAAGGGGCGAGGCTTGCCGTTCATTGTGTCATATATAACATACTTAGGCCTAAAAATTTCCTCATATCTGTTTATTATCTTCATAACTAAAGGAATAACTTTCTTTCTCTCTTCGTTAGTTATTTTTTTGTTATAATAATATTTGTACATTATCCCCCTAGCTTCTTTAATACTTAGACCATCAATGATTTTACTCTTCTCTATTTGTATACAAACACGTCTCCATATTTTGTATGGTAACTCATGTTTTGTTGTGTCGAATATAATGTTATATGCTTGTCTCATCAAAATAGTCGGTAAATTTAATTCGTGAGACGCACTGTGTATATTAGTTAGCTCAATTATCAATTTGTCTTTGTAAAATAAAGCAAGTACATCTATTTTTGCATTAGGAGCTATTATTGTAGACGGTCTTTCTGATATAGTTAGCCTGAGCGTAGATATATATGTGTTAACTAAAAACGGGATGTTGTAAAAGAAAGGTACAAGAGATTTGATCATATTTTGTGTATCAAATATTTTTATGAAACCTGATATATCCTCAGATAAACGTAAAGCATTAGCCTCATCGTGACTATAAATCCTACAATTGCCTGTAAATATGTAATGCCCATAAACACGTGGTCTGGATGAAATGAAGTCTTTAATACAATTTATAATGGAATTAACATCTTGCATGTTCATCTTTTTTCCCCCACTACAATCAAATTAAACCTCCCCCACACTCGAATCGGGTTTCAGTGAAAAGTTTTTAACCTCTTTATACCGTTTGTATGCAGTTGTTATCACCTACATCCATCCATATTATCCGCATCCATCCGCATCGTCTCTTCTTCACGTGGGGGTGCGTGCCCCACAGATTGCGGGTCTACCCCTTACGGGGAACCCCGCATGATAATATAGTTATGTAGTATAATTTAAAGTTTTTGGGTCAATTTTTCTGACATACTGAATTTTCATTACTCCCGTGAAAATTTGGGAGTTTAATAAAGAGAATGAGTAGTGTAATATGAATGGATCAGGTTCATCTTTTTTCACCAGAGACCCCACCCTGAAGGGCGGGGAGGAGGTCAGATGATACTTATCGGCAATGGCAGAGACAGTAAAAAGTACTCATAAATTGTTTTGATGACCATGTTGTTCATTAATGATATATTATTTAATACTAGATAACCAAATGAGTTTAAGATGTTCTTTTCCATATTATATGCTATTGTTTGTAATGTGAATGGATCAGGTTCATATGGTACTTGTTGTCCTATTTCTGACATATACATTTGAGGTAGTATCGGGTCATAATACACTACCGTATTAACAAGTCCTATAGGGTTAAGCTTAATTAACTCTGCAATTATGTTCGGGTTAGGTGGAAATCCATACTCAGTAATTTGGTATGATGACATGGGTTGAAGGTTGAACACGAATGCTGGGAATCTCATAAAATTATTGTATGCCATTATTCCTAAACAGAATTCTTGATCTAATGAAGAGCACGGAGATACTAAATTATTTGCTAGATATACCATGTTAAACGCTTCACCGAAAATATATAACGGACTGTATCCTGGGACTCCTCTATACAAAGCAACAGATTGAATTTGGTTTGTGTTGTTAGTGATATTCCATATTATAGAACCTTCTTGGTTGTTCACACTCCAGGATAAAGATACTGAGCCTGAAGTACTTTGTATCCTATACTTCACAAATTTGTGTTTCTGTATCAACAGTTTATGTAGTTTAACCTTTTTAGATGTTACAAGAAAAATATTTCTCATTTTTTTAACCACCACTAGATGGAGATGGTGTAGGAGATGACTGTGATCCTGAGGCTATCACAAAGACCAATAATATTAATGATAACACTATTAATATTACTAAGAAAGCTCCGAAGAAACCTAACCCGTAAAGAAATCCTCTTTTTATTTCTTCACCGAGTCCCATGTGATAATTATCAGTTATAAAAAATTAAATAGTTTCCCTCTTCTCTGACCTTTTCCCTACACTTCAGGGCGGGGGGCTGTCAGAAAGTTCACTTTCTTTCAGCGTAAAGAGTTATTTCTTCTGGCGTCATTGATAATAATGACCCTGGCTTATAATTCATACCACAATTTGGTAATACACCGTAGAATTTTCCATTATTAATATACACTATACAGTAGTTTATTGTGTCTATTCTTTTAACGAATACGAGTTTACTATACCCATAGCGTTGTATTAGTACTACGGGAGTTGTTACTATTAAGTTAATATTAGTACCTTCGATCTTATCAATCGATACCTCTGCTCCTATCAAATCTCCGAAATATTTGTAGTTATACATACCTGATTGTTTATACAAACTTAATGCATTATCTATCAATGTAAGGAATTTGTTGGTGAAATCTGGAGAAGCATATATCGCGGATGGTTTTTTAGAACCACTTTCGCTTGCGGGGATTATAATGATGAAGGCGGAATCATATGCAATAAACAAAGCGTAATGGATGTTGTATTCTTTTATGTATTTTATTAGCATTTCTTTTGTAGTTAGAACTCTATAACCCTCTTTTGATAATGATTTAATAGTATCTAGCAGTTCTGCATTTATTTCTTCTTCTTTTTCCTCTTGCTCTTTTTCTTCTTGTTTCTTTGCTCTCTTGCTTATTTCCTCAGTAGGTTGTTTCCTGCTTCTTGGTAGAGTGGGCATTGATGGGTTAGCTGTCGAAGTTCCTGTTGGTGGTAATATATAGGGTGTATTTGTTATGGGTATATTAGTTGGGGTCTTAGTGGTTTGTGGTTCTTGTTGTACTGATTTCTGTTCAATACCTATAACAGACATCACTGCGTCTAAAGCCTGTTGTTGTGTTATTTCGCCTTTTTGGTATGCAGACAATATATCAATTAATGTCTTTGCTACAGTCCTCTTTACATTGTCAGGGAGAACTACTATTTTTTCAAATATTTTATCGTATTGTTGTGGGGATAGACCAGCCTCATTTAATATTTCTACAAACGCTGATACCATTTTACCTAGTAATTGGTATTGTTGTGGGGATAGACCAGCCTCATTTAATATGTATAAATACTCTTGCAAGAATTCATATAGTTTTTGTCCAGATATACCTATATTTGAACGTTCGCCTTTAAAGTAGGAGTATATCTTATTTAATACTTCTTCAATCACTTCTAACTGACGTTCTTCCTCACGTTGTAATTGTTCGTAACGCTCTAATTCTGATTCTACTTCTTCCTTTGTAGTAATAGTCATTGTTTTTGACGTCTTTACTATCTGATCGTATAGTTGATCTGCTAATAACTGAGCTAGTTTATTATTAAATATTAGATTACGTACATTTGGAGAGTAAGACGCAACAGCGTTTTCAGCCTGATGGTACATTGATGTGCAGTCTATCTCATGGGGATCAATTTTATCTATCTGAGACAAATCCACATTTTCTTTAACGAGTTTAGGTATCAGAAAACGTAAAACTGAGTTGGTAGAAATATTTGAGAAATCCTTGTTGAATGTACTACAGTATTCTATTGTATTTTCAACTAATGGTGTGACGGCTTTAATTGCTCTTTCTTCTTTTTCATCCCTAACTGTAATATTTTTTCGAGTTTGTTTTTTAGCAATCTGTTGCGATGATATTTTAGAATAAGATATTAGAAAATTATCAAATTGATCTTTAAGCTGCTTAGGTAGTAGCTCTGATATCTTAATTAATGCGTCTAAAGAACCTTCTGGTGACGAAAGTTTTGATAAGTTATCTCCTAAGAGTACTATACCCACGTCAATTAATGGGTTTTGTTTTATATCATCTGCTCCGCCGTTATAGGAAAATATTTGTTGTGCGACTTCTATTAGGTCTCTATATTTGTTCAATTGTTGGTTAAACGAATCATTATTACTTGAGGTAACAAAGGCGTAAATATAACCTACAATATCTCTAGGGTATTCGAACTCTGGTAAATTATCACAAGTAATTGTGCCCCCAATTCCTTTATAGTCAGGTAAATCTCTGAAAATATTAAGAGACTCCCAGATATAATCTGGTAATGTGGATTTAAACTTTATTTTGTTGCTACAATTCGTTTTTATATATTGATAAATGTCATATGGGGTTATAATGGATGGCATTAATATCTAATACATGATTCTTCTAAAAAACTTAAAAATTAATCTTTTCACATATTACCTTAATTTAATTCGTTTGTGGGGAAAGACTTCATATATTAATATGTATCTGACTTCCTCCCCGCCCTGAAGGAGGAGACTTTTCGTTCGTATTATCAAACATAAAATGATGCTTTGATTTCAGCAAATCCAGCTACAGCAATTACGAGGTATGGATAACCATTGTATGGTACGTTTTGTGACTTCAAAACGTCACTGTATATAATCGGGGTCTCTTGAGTTATTGTTATAGGGTTATTATTCACTATGAGAGAATCACCGTGTTGTTGTACATCGTTCTCAATGTTAAACCATGCCATAACAGAAACCTGATCTGAGAGGGGTTTTATACTGATCACAAAGTCCTCTGAGAGAAGAGGAATAAGGACATTTGTATTATTTACAGAATATGTATTAACTACGAAGGGTTGAGTTGGTGTTGGGGTAGGAGAGGGAGAAGGGGTTGTCGATGGTGTTGGTGTTGCAGGAGAAGGTGACTGACTAGAGCTTGATGAATGGACTATTAAGTTGTTATGATGATATAGTATATATATTAAATAACCAATAGCTGCAAGTGATATAACAGACATTATAATAACTATTTTATTGTTCATATCTAATACCTCTATCTATTGTGAGTCCAAAAAAATATTTAACTTTAATTATTATGTATACAGTTTACTCGTTGCTAACTTCTTCCCCACCTTAGAAATACGAGACTTCTCGCTTCCTTAATTCACAGAAAGTTAAAATTTTCATCCTACCCCTACAAGGGACGATATTTGTCGTTCTTTTTATCGGGGTGTGGTTTAACATTAAGAATATTATTGATAAATATGTGGTCTGGTATTTTATATAGATATTGTTTGAATAAAATAACATACTTTTCTTTATTATAATCAAATTTAGCTATATAAAAAATATCCTGAAAACATCCTATATATAATACATTAAAACCATCACATACCAATTCTTTACCTAACTTTTTAATTCTAGATATTCTATAATACTTCGAGAAATATATTCTACTACGTCCTCCGACCAGCTCATATACCGATTCATAGCTTTTTGTACATATGCCTGGGTATTCTTTTTCCACATAATAGGGATATGTCACAAAAACTTTCTTTATGCCTTTATCAAAAACAAAACTCAGTTCGACAATATTCTGTGACATGGACATCCCCCATACATTTATCCATTTATAAGTTAATGTCCCCTCTCCATCCTTACGAATGGGTTTCTTTGATGAAAATATGAAGGGGTTTATGTTTGATTTTTTGAAGTATTTTCAAGTAGCTTCCTTATTTCATCACTAATTATTGTGTCGGAAATAATAATTACTTCGTTGCCAGAAATGATAAGGGTGGAGTTCTGTGGAAGATTTATTGACTGAGTATTTTCAAGTAGCTTCCTTATTTCATCACTAATTATTGTGTCGGAAATAATAATTACTTCGTTGCCAGAAATGATAAGGGTGGAGTTCTGTGGAAGATTTATTGACTGAGTTTCTGCAATTTCTGAGTTAACAGATTTTTGTTCAGATGTGGTATCCTCTTGTTTCGTACCCTCTTGTGGGTTATTATGCTCAACGATGTTATTCTTTCGTTGTAATTTCGTCTTTATTTTTATTACAGCACGTCCAAAATCTATTTCGTTGTTAATCAGTTTACGAAGAATTTCCTCATCATTCATAATTATTTGACGCCCTGATTTAGTCAAAATGAGTTTGTTTAAAAGGTCTTTATTTACTAGTTTATATAAGTCTAACAAATTAAGTGATTTTAATCTCCTGTATATCTCATGAGCAGTCTTAATACCGATCTTTTCATTGGATATAAACTGAAGTAACCAAGGTGCTTTATTCTTTATTTGTAAATACCTCCTTATTGTTTCTTCATTAATCTCTATGTCTGGAATTAATTTTTTTAATTCTTGTTTTATATATCTTGATTCGGTAGATTCTGTTATTTTTAATGTATTTGTAAACCTGGGATTAGTATTATTATGGGTAGAATGGTTCAATATGTTTTGTTTTGTCTCATGAATTTTATCAATAAGCATTATTATTTCGTCTTTAGACAAATGTCTTCTTTTCAAGTTGAGACCTGCTATCATATCTAATTCTTCTTCAATACCGTTTGTTTCGTATATTTCCACTGGTATTTCTGTAATTCCTAATTCCCTAGCTATTTTTAACCGAGAATAGCCATCTAATAATTCGTATTTATGGTTAACAGTAACAGGAAAAATAAATCCGATTTGCATAATTGATTTTTTTATTTCATCATATTGGTTATTAAAAGAGATTATTGATTTATATAACGGTACTTCTTTAATATCATTAATATTAATGATTGTAGTCTTTATAAATTTTGCCATCTTACCTCATATTATGTTTTAAGGTTAATAAATATTCTCCCTTCTCCACCAACCATCTACAAAGAAAGAAGTTAAGAGGGTTGGAAAATTTTGTCCTTCGTATAGGCAGAAAATGAAAAATAGGTAGTGGTTTATTCCTCTAAAAACTGTCTTATCCCAGCCGCAATATTTTCTTCTTGTTGACGATGTTCATAATATTCTTCAATCTCTAGAATACCAAAGAATGCTAATATAGCTAGTATTACTCCTATTAGAATATAAAGAGGATTGATTGTTCTAAATTGTGCCATTTTAGATCCCAATATATTCTTTTATTAAAAAGAAAAAATATATACTTTTCCCAGGACAAATCTGTGAAAAAAAGTTATTGTAATCTTTCATATTCCCATACAAGTAGGTATGCTAGCGGTGCATCTAGTATTAATCCTAGAATAAGACCTACAGTAGCAAGTGTATTCGCATCTGTTTGTCCTAACGTAACACCAAGTCCTTGACTGACATTAGCCTCCTGTGCATACACTGAATTATGGGTCGATTGTGCCACAACAGACAGCAGACCACCATAAGCATATCCGTTTTGTATATCGTTAACAGCCATATGTATTCCTATAAAATTCCCTATAAAGTATCCAGCAACAGGCAATCCTGCAAGAGCCATTGCACCGAATAACAGTAATAGCATCCTTATTAGTCTTCCGCCCATATAGGGACCTGCAGGTGGTTGTGAACTCATATTTTATCTAGTTAAGCTACGAGTGAAAAACTAATAATCTTAACTCTTATTATCCCTAATAGGGTTAATAGCTCTAGAAGTTCGGGCATCTCTGAGCTCCTCCCGACTTCAATGAGTTATTGTCTGGGAGGGTGGAACTTTCGTTCCTCTTAACCCCTTTCTTTTTAATAGAGTCTATGAAAGAAGAGGAGAAAAGGGGAGAAGAATTTCAAGGTCAAAAAATAATTGTGTGGTTTATTAAATTAGTGCATATTTAACATTAATAGAGTTTAGATTCCATACGGCGTAATTACCACCAGTAGTTACACTAACCTCTGCAATGTTAGTCTTTATACTTAACGGTGCGGATACAGTGTATACAGAACCATTGTTTAACTTCAGAACCGCTTTTATCTCACTAGACGATGTATCTACTGTTAAAGTGCCAGATATTTGTTGATTGATTTGAGGTATTGGAGTAGTATAACATTTTCCATTACTTGTACAGATGAATAAATATGGTGCACCTGCCATAGCAGGACATGATGAACTATAATATGTCTCAATTCCAGCCATTATACCGTTAAATGTTATTTGTGTTCCAATTGAACAGTTACCCTGTATCCTACATTGCCATACTCCTCCAGTAAACTGAACGTTATCAGAACCTAGAATTATTTGTATGCCGTCTGCTGGAGGTGTAGAATTAGGTACTGGTGACATAGAAAAATCAACAGAAATCGATAGTATATTAGTGGGGGTTTTTATATTATATAGGTACTGACTGGAAGGAGCTGAAACTACTGGATTGGAAAAGTTTTTTATGGTCTTCTGAAGAGTAATCAAGTTGAAATATAGTATTAAAATTACAGCTGCTACTACCAATAGACCTATTATAACGACTTTAAGTTCCTTTTTTTCCATATTAATAAAAGCACATATAAAATTTATAAGCTTATCGTATTTGTGGGGAGTAGGTCACCTCTCACACAACAAAAGCTTTAAAGTTGAACTTATAACAAAAGTTTCAATAATGAGAGTTATATTTGGAGACTCTAGAAATATGAAAGAAGTTGAGGATAATAGTGTAGGTTTAGTTCTTACTTCTCCTCCATACTATAATGCACCTTTTGACTTTCCAGATCTTTTTCCTTCTTATGCCGATTACTTGAGCTTGTTGAATGGAGTGGGTAAGGAGATTTTTAGGGTCTTAGAGGAAGGTAGGGTCGCAGTTTTCGTTGTAGGAGATGTTAGAATAGACGGTGAACTTTATCCTATAGTTGCAGATTTAATAAAAATAATGCAAAACCTAGGTTTTAAGTATCAAGAGAGGATCATTTGGAAAAAACCAGAAGGTTATATCAAAATTAGTAGGAGGAGTGGGGTTCTCATTCAACATCCTTACCCTCTTTATTATTATCCAGATAATGTTTATGAAGATATAGTAGTGTTTAAGAAGCCAGGAAAATTTGTTCCTAGGAATAAGGAAGAAAGTAAAATAGATGTAAATAAATTTCAAAGGGAGAAATGGTATTTGAGTGTGTGGGAAATAGCTAACATACGACCTCAGGATAAGTATTCGAAGTGGTCAGCACCGTTTCCAGAAGAGCTAGCTAGGAGAATTATTACGCTTTATTCTTACGTAGGGGATACAGTTCTAGACCCCTTTGCTGGGACTGGAACCACGTTGAAAGTCGCCAATGAATTGAAAAGAAACGCGATAGGCTATGAAATAGACTTAGAGTTGAGGAATATAATCTTAGAAAGGATTGGTGTTAATACACTTTTTGGAAAACCGCAGATAGACGTAATTGAGAGAGAAGACGCTAAGAGATTAAGGACTAAGTTAAGGAGAAAGATTGAGGAAAAATTACAACAAAAGAGCTCAAAGGAGCGGAAAGTCTTGCAGGCGGGAAGAAGTCTAACTACATGGTGGGAGTGATGCAAACCAGCATTGACGATTTTCTAAATAATAAGTATCGTTCCGTGTTGTTTAGAGAGCTAGTGAAATTGAGGACAAATTATGTAACACACGATCTCTATCCATATCCTGCAAAATTTATTCCTAACGTGGTAAGGTATTTCATAGAAGCTTACACCAAGCCTAGAGAAACGTTATTTGACCCGTTTGCTGGATCTGGTACCGTGGCAATTGAGGCTGAGATGACAGGCAGGAATTATATTCTATGGGATTTAAATCCAATAATAGAAATCTTGGTTAAAGCAGAAACGTGGAAGGATGAAATTTCGGAAAAGACTTTTGAGATAGACTTTAATTATAACAAAAGTTTTATACCTAAATGGAAGAACTTAGGCTATTGGTATCCTAAAGAATTTATAGGACAACTGGCGAAACTTTGGGCATATTACCATGACCATCCGAACCCTTTAGTCGCAATACCGTTGTTCAAAATTACGAAATATTTCTCTTATGCTGATTATGACTTCCCAAATTTCTTTAAATCAAAATTTGCAATAGAAAGGGTCAACGGACTGTTAAATTCTAATTGGAAAGAAATAATGAGAGATATGTATTGGAAAGAAGTTGAAAGAATTATAAGGAAGGTTAAGGAATTTCAATCTTTATGTAAATGTGTTTCCAGCGGGAAAGTTTACGGAGGAGTAGACGTTTTAAGCGAAAGTCCTCCAAATGTAGACGCTGTAATAACTTCACCCCCCTATCTGCAAGCTCGTGATTATATAAGGGCACTTAAAATTGAACTATATTGGCTGGGCTATGACGATAATAAAATAAGAGAGCTAAGTAAAAAGGAAATTCCCTATAATAAACCCCCTAATGTAGAAATAAGGAGTAAAACCTTCAAGGAATACCTTAAAAAAATAGAGGAATTCAGAAATAAGAAACTGGTCGACATTTATATTACCTACTTTAGGTCATTGGCATGCTTCTTTGGTAAGGTTAACACGAAGACATTGGCAATATTTGTTGGACCAGTAAAAGTAAGAACGCTTAGAGTACCCATAGACGAAATATTAAAGGAGCATTTAGAATCATTAGGCTGGAAGCATGAAGTAACTTTCATAGACAAAATAGTATCTAGACGAATAAAGGAAGTGAATAAGAACCCTGCTACAAAGTTAGAAGATGAACGCACACCAACAGAGCACTTACTTATTATGAAGAAAAATTAATTCCAATATTGAATTCTAAATCTATAATATCACACATACTTTTGAGGTCTTTGTCTAAATCACTGAAGCTCTGCAATTTTAATCCCTAATTTTATGGAATCTTTAATGTTTTCTTCAGATATTTCACTACCGTAGTCAAATAGCCTAACAAAATAACCTTCTCCTATTTGGGTTAACCAAGACCCTGAATACTCTCCTTTGCAGAATTGTTCGTTCAGTGTTATACGATTTAACGGGATTATGTTACGTATAATTTTATGAGGCCTATGAGATTTCTCAAAAATGCCTTTTATTTTGCCAAGTGAAGACAGTTCTACTAGTTTGCCGAAGACGGTCTCATTGGTGTTTAATAAGGTATTACTGTAACAGACCTGTGAAATGTCCAAAAATCCCAGATATTTAGTTGGAATCGGAATAGGTAAAATATTGGGAAGTGACAATGAAGGATTAAGGATATTAATAGGTATGTAAGCATTTGAAATTATGTCCCTATAACAGACTTCTTCTTCAGTTATTTTCTTAAAGCCAATTTTTTCCTTTATAAAACTAGATCCTAAAAGCCCAATTTTTTCCTTTACACTATTCTCGTCTACTTTCATTTTTTCGCATCTTATTCTGTAGAAGAAGGGAACATCTCCCAACCAAATTACAGTCCCTCCTCTTTTAAGAAAATCGTATAACCTATTATTTTCAGAGGAAAGGTTCCCAATCTCGGCGTTAAATGCACTATATGGCATTACGTCTTGAAAGAATAAAAGCAAGTCCTTCCTACCGTGTTCTTTTAGCCAATTTCCGACGTCGTGATAACCTAGTATTTTAACGCGTGACTTTACCTCCTCTAGTACGCTTTGTATTTTATTATCTACTGCCTTAAGGGATTCCAATCCAACATCTTTAAGTCTATAATCGTAATAGATGCCTATTTCCACTAGATAAGATTAGTTATGGGGTAAATAAACTTTAACTTAATGACCAACGTCACTTGTTCATATGGGGGTACGGTGAGCTACCCCGCCCTGAAGAGCAAGGTTTTTCGTCCCCAACTACAGAAAACTTTAAATTGTATTGCTGCAATCCGATTGAAGTGTGGGTTTAGTGAGCTGGGATGAATAAGGCTTATTTTCTATTTTGGCAAGCGTTCTCTTTACCCATTGCATATATCGTTGCAAATGCGTATCTTAACGTTGATAATTATATTATTCAATTGAATGATTTTTTCCATACTAAATTTACAGCTATTTTCCCTGAAAGCGGGATTCTGGCTTTAATAATATTTCTGGCCGTATTTATGTTCCCGAACCTCTACGTATATATATCCCTTCACTTGATAAAGGAAGATCTTGTTAATGAGAAAATCCAACGAGATATTCGTATATCTCCTCACGAACAATATATTGAAATAAATGGTAGGAATTATACGATAAGAGGAACTTTAGATAAACAAATAATGGGCTTCACCTTAGTATCATCAATATTTCCTTTTATCATAAATTATTCTTCGTTAGCTCTTCTGCTATTATATTGTATTACGCTAGTAATGATAAGTAGTGTATATGTAGAAGGCTCATCACTTGTAATCAACCCCTACTTACGGTTAAAATACCATATTTTCGTCTTACAAAGCGAGGATAAAACGCTTTATATTATTATGGAAAAAGAGAAAGAGTTTGAAAAACCCAGATTTTCTGAATATGTGGTTGATTGGTATTATGGTCATCTTATACTAATCGGGTTTAAAGTCATGAAGAAGACTTTGCAGTTGAAAAATGAAGAACCGATGTAAAGTTAAATATACTATTCTACTATATTTTAGATTGGTGTCTATGTTAGCTAACCTTTCTCTCCTTTTAGAAGAGTATTCCTCTGTCCGCTTAGAGGAAATGCGGGGTTATTTAGTCAAGCAATATGAGGAGAATTTGTTCGAGATATATGAGGGTATGCTAATGTTAGTCCTAAATGAAGATAAAGAGCCAAAAATGCTGTCAAAAGAAGTTGAAAAAATAAAGAAAGATTTTGGATTTATGTTTGATGATGACGGGACTATAGAAGAATACGTTAATACGGTAATGAACAAGTTACAAAAGCTTATTGACGGGTTGAAGGAAAATGAAGATGAGTTCTACAAAGAGGCATTAAATTCTGATAACCCTAATTTCCTAATAACTACTTATTATTCACTGTATTTACGCTTCGTAACAAAAGTATACTTAAAACTAAACAAGATTGACATAAAGACAACAAAAGATTCTAGGGTTAAAGATATATTTAACATCACTAATTTCTTGGTAGGATTTTTCGGGATGCCTATATTACTATACATAAAGAAAAAAGAAGTATTCCCTTATATATCTGAGCTGAGCGGAGCATTATTACACGCACTTGTTACCGATAAGACATCTACATCCTCAAAGGACTCTTGGGGATATTACCTATTTTTCAAGATCCACGCTGATAACTCGTGAGTTATCCCGCGTTGGAAGGACGAGGCTTTACGTCCTATGTTATTGATTTTATATAACTCTTTATAAATATGACTAATATAAAAATTTTTCTGAACTCCTTCCCCGCTTGTAAGGTCCGCCGTTGTTTTCACTAGAAAAAGTTAGATTCTGCTGTAGTGTGGTGAAAAAGGGAGTTCAGATAAAAAATGAGACGATCGCAAGATTTGGCAGCGGAATTTCTGTAACCCCATGTTCTGGGTGTTTTACAATTATTTTGCTCAATTTTGTTACGACAAACTCTCTTTGATCTAATCTAACAGCGTTACTTATGCTGACTATATGTGGGTGAGGAGGTCTACCGAGGTATAATTTATAGTTGCTTGTATGCCTCGAAATAAATTTGTTTACTATGTTCGGGTAATGTGTCATTAGATCCGCTATGAAATCCTCCATTAATTTTGATTCATTGTGATATGATTTCTGTCCTATTAAATTCCTGAGAAATATTGGTATAGGCGACATTATATATTTTTTAAGTAACTTCATTGTTACTTTCTTTTTATACAAGTACCAAACTAAATCGTCAAAGTATGTATATAATATCCTCTCCGCTACCCATTTTTCGTAAGTATCATTTATTCTCATTTTTAAATCTCCTTGTATTCTTACTACTCCAATAATAGTCCCGTTCTCTTGAAGGTGTTTCACATATTCATCAAACTCCGTTGTATATCCCAATAACATCCTGACAGCGGCACCAACACTGTCCGCATTTACAGAACGGTCAACTATGTCTACAAATAATTTTCCACTAGTATCATCAGTGCCTATTATTATACTTGCAGTGGATATATTATTATACTCGTCTCTATACCTTACTTGTTGAATTATATAGTTCTCAGATTGTCTATACTCTATTGGGGACAATTTATTCTTAAGCATGCTTTTCCTTATTACCCAATACCTCAAGAAGTGATTTTCGTCCATGAAATCCTCAGGCTTCATCTTATGTAGGAAAATCGGGTGGATTTTATCGAGTATCTGTTTTTGTACTTTATTTTTCCTCTTTACATTCTCCAGTTTTCTCTTCAACCTTATTTCTCTATATATATTTTTAGCCTCATGTTCAAGGTAAGTGTTTAGTATAACAGAATTGGTATATGCATATGTAAGAAGCCTGGAAATTATCTCCTGTTTAGTATTTGGTAGTTTCTGAAGAGTTTTTTCCACTTTATGTATTATAGATTTGACCTTGGTTCCTATTGAAATATAGTCTAGGGCAAATATGGGATTAGAATTAACATAATTCATACTCATAACTGTTGTATTATTAAGTGTAAAATTACGAACAAACATTGGATTTGGTACAATAGTATTAAGGTTCAATAATAATTCGTTTAATGCTTTTATTAAATATGTATTAATTTCATCTTCATAACATTCCAGTAAACTGTGTATATTTTTATTTTTTAACAATTTTTCACATCCTAAAGCTGTAAAATAAAAATGTATATCATCATTAGATAAAAAATTGTTCATTTTTCCCACACCCCCATATTTTCGGGCATTAATCAATACTTCTTTTGTATGTTACTGTGTCTAGGTAAATTACTTCCTCCCTATACTTTTTCTTTGCTTTTGTTTTTTCTGCACTTTTTTCGATCTTTAACTGCTCGTACATATACACTTCATAGTTATGTATATTTAAAAATTTTACTGAAATTAGGGGTAAAGGGGGGTGGAAAGCCTCATTAGCGGGGATAAATAGCCCCCTTATAGAAAACTTTAAATTCTTGTATAGTATATAATAAACATGCGGGGTTCCCCGTAAGGGGTAGACCCGCAAACCTGTGGGGCACGCACCCCCACGTGAATAAGAGACGATGCGGACAGATGCGGACGAATGTAGACAGATGCGGATAATGTGGATGGATGTAGGTGATAACAACTGAGTGCAAACAGTATAAAGAGGTATATAAGCTTTCCGCTGAAACCCGATTCGAGTGCGGGATCAAGGACTTCTTTCTTCTTCTCAGCAGGGATATCAGGGCTGAAACCCGATTCGAGTGCGGGGAATTTCAGGGCGTTCTTTCTATCGCTCCTGAAGCAATTTTGCTGAAACCCGATTCGAGTGCGGGTCAGCGTGAGAGTTTGAACCTGCAACTAAAAAAGCAGGGATGCTGAAACCCGATTCGAGTGCGGGGTTTTCTGCTTTCCAACGACAATTGTATGCGGGAAATACGCTGAAACCCGATTCGAGTGCGGGTGGTTATACAACTCTGTTAGTAGAGCTAATCCTCCTGCAAAAGGTTCGTAATAATTATTAAATTCTTCAGGAATATATTGTAAAAGATATGGGAGAATTTGCCTTTTACCTCCTGCCCACTTTAATATAGGGTTCACTCGTTTCATATTTAAATCTACAATTTGGTTCATTTTATTTATATTATTAACAACACAAAACTTTAAATTCTTGTATAGTATATAATAAACATGTGGGGTTCCCCGAAAGGGGTAGACCCGCAGTCTGTGGGGCACGCACCCCCACGTGAAGAAGTGACGATACGGACGATAGCAACTACGTGTTGACGGTTGAAGTACTGCAAAAGTGCGGGCATTGAATTAAGAATAGTCCTGGAATAGATTAAGTTCCGAGAGTAATTTTGAGGCTTTCTCGTTTAACTCCCCACGTACTCCTCTCCTTATTATGTTAAACATATAAATGGAAGCCTCTAAAATCGTTTTCTCATCGTATTTATCTATTATAGACAAATATTTTTCGCAGTCAGCAATGTAACCGTTAACCAAACCGCGATAAGTTAGACGTCCGTCTACCTCATAAAAGTCGTCTATAGGGATTCCTACAGAAAGGGAAATTAAGAAAGCCTTTTCGTCAACAAGATGTTTTTCACGTTTCTTAACACAATTATAAATTGCCGAAACCATTTCTTTTTGGGTAATCATATTATATCCCTAGAATCACAGCAAATAAAACTTATGGTGAAGTGACCGAGCTGCAACCCGATTGGAGTATAGGTACTATAGGTATTAATTTTTTTAGTATAACATAAATTGAGAGGTGAATGAAAATAAGAGGATCCTTTACAAGGACTTATTGTATCAGTCGTGACGAACAGTCTGGTGGTTCAGAGAACCATTCCAATTTGAAAATGGGATTAGAGGCGTGGGGGATACCCCATAGGTGAATTTTCATTGACGAACTTTATTCCCTTGAGAAATTTGATAAAGGGGTATTTAAACCTTTTTATAAGAGGGCTAACCATCCCCACCATAAAGGACAAGTCTTTCCGTCCCTTCAACCCTATAATTTTCTGTAAATGTTCGAGAAAGCAAAAAATTAGAGTATGAGTTAAATGCGATTAAGAGATAGTATAGTTAGGACTGTAGCTATAAGTGTAGTGTATAGTATAATTGAGGCTTATTTTACTCTACTTAGTCTGGGTGGTAATGTTATTTCTCCATATCATTTATTAGTTCTATTACTAGGGGTGATTGCGGGATTTGACAAAAACTTAAGAATTTGGATAGCTAACATTTTAACATATTCAGTACTAGAAGATGTTTTCTATTGGATATTCAAACTTCAACTTCCTTATGAGTGGGGATCGGAATATATAGTGATAGAACATGTTCCCGTATATTATATTCCTTATTCTATCATAGCCATAATATTATACAGGAAGGGAATGAGAGATGAGGCTGATAACTCCACGTCCTGAAGGGTGTGATTGTTCAACCTCTTAACTACAGAAATCTTTAAATTGCACTTTACGACTATATACTCAAGCGGGGTTCCCCGCAAGGGGTAGACCCACAATCTGTGGGGCACGCACCCCCACGTGAAGAAGTGACGATACGGATGGACGTGGATTAATGTAGACATATGCGGAGTATGTCGACGGATGTAGGTGATAACAACTGAATGCAAAATAAAGAGGTATAAAAATTTTCCGCTGAAACCCGATTTGAGTGCGAGAGGTCTACCCTTGCTGCAATTTGATTGGAGTGTGGATACTTCGCGTAGAGTCAATGTTCCGCGAAAGTGTGGGTAATTTTACTTTTATTTTTTTATCTTTGATCTCAATGTTAATGCCAGTCATAGAAAAATAACTGTTACAATGTTTACAGAGTGGTCTATGGTTATATAATAAATTAACTGTTGGAATAAATTCTTTATATGTAGTTATTCTTTCCACAACATTATTGCATTTAGAACAGATAAATTCTACATTTTCCATATTATTAAGAATATCTTTTGCAACTTTCCTTAATGTAATTTCCCCTACTCCTGTTTTACGTCTGATATCAGCTTGTTTAATCCTATAACCTAAAAGTATTGCTATAATATATATAGAAGCTGCAGCATAAGCGTATCTACTTCTGGTCAAAATCGAATTTCTACTGAATTCTGTAAGTAGTTCAACTGACTTATGAATAAGTGTGTCAGGTAAATTTAAATCATAAACAAGAGAAGGAATAAGATTAGTTGGGTTTCTTGGTTTTAATGATATTTTTAGATACCTGGTAATCAATTTTATATTTTTATATATTTCTTTCACAGCTTTACTGTCATATTGTTTTAAAGTATGTAAATCAACAGGATAATTGTATTTATTACATGCAATATATATACACGCTAATACAAAAGAGTCTTTATTTTTCTTTTTGTAATTTAATACATAAGCTTTGTTAATTAGTTTCCATGCTTCTATTCTTACATTCTTTGGTAAAGATAACATAGAAGCATAACGATTAAATATTATACTTATTTTTTTGGTTATGTACGAGGACAGTTTTGTTCTTTTATCGATTGCTATAAGACGCCTGAATTTTATTTCCATTAGTTTATTTTTTCTGACCATATGGTATGCTTGTTTGTTTTGATATGAAGGAAGTTCTAATATCATATGATCAGAAATAACTTCTCCTGTATCTGCACATATATACTCTCCACGTGTTATGTCCTGTATAATATTCGAACACTCTTGTGTGTTTTCTGTACTCATTTTAAATTATATTAACAATCGTATTTAATAAAAATTACCGTACTGACTTCCTCCCCCCGCCCTGAGGGGCGAGGTAGCTCAGAAATGACTAGAGTTCACAAGTCTTACAACCACCGCTGTAGGTTTCCGAGACCTCCACATATTTGCTTTGGGATATCCTAAATGAGGAGGGCAGAGGAGACTGTATCTTCTTTTCCTCTTTCATCTTTTTCTCAGCTTCTTCCCTCTCCTTCTTTATGCCGAAGTATATGACTTGTTGCGATTTAGATCTATCTCTGTAAACCGTCACACCTTTGACACCAAGTTTCCACGCCAGCAAGTACACCTTCTCAACAGTTTCTGGAGGCTCTTCACTTCTCAAGTTAATAGTCTTTGACGTACCGCTGTCGTTCCACTGTTGCCACGAGGCTTGGTGTAGTAAGTGGAACTCTGGTGGTACTTCGTGTGCAGTCCTAAATATCCTCCTCATACTCTTGGGCATGAAGGGATTCTCTCCTATCATGCCAGTTTCAGCAACTTTCTTAACTACTTCTGGGTCGTCAAGCTCATATTTTCTCAGGTACTCGAGGAATAACGGGTCTATTTCTATAAACTTACCCACAGCTACGTTCCTGATGAAGGCTAGTGCGAATAGTGGTTCGATGGAGGACGATGTTCCTGCTATGATTGAGATAGTACCAGTTGGAGCTACCGAGACGACGGTCGAGTTTCTCACACCGTGTTTAATTCTCTCTCCTTTAAGTTGGTCAAAATCGAGTTTGTCAACGACCTCGGTCAGTTTTTTAACTTCTGGACTTACTCTACCCTCAACACCTACCGTTGAGAGGAGTTGCTCAAATGGTAATGCACTCTCCCATATGTCTTTGTAACGTCTTGGGTCGTATGCAGGGAAGACGCCTTTCTCCTTAGCCAGCTCTATTGACGTTTTGAAAGCGTGGTAGTAGATGAACTTGGCTAGCTGGTAAGACAAGTATACAGCATCTATACTGTCGTATTGAATGCCTAACTTGATTAGCATTCTAGCTAAGCCCATAACGCCTAGTCCTACCTTTCTAGTTCTCTTTGTAGCTTCCTCAATCTGTTTGAGCGGGTAACGGTTTGCATCGATCACATTGTCTAACAACCTCACACCGTAACGTATAGTTTCTGCTAATCCTTCCCAGTCAATTACTGGTTTGCCGTTCCTCTCTACTACGAACTTCTCTAAGTTAATTGAACCTAAGTTACAACTCTCCCATGCTAATAACGGCTCTTCACCGCACGGGTTAGTAGCTTGTATCTTGCCCAAGTACCATACGGGGTGCCTCCTGTTAATAGTGTCTATGAAGAGTAGACCAGGGTCACCGCTGTCCCAGGCACCTTTAACGATCTCGTCAAACAGATCCTTGGCGTTTACCCACTTCACTATAGCCCCCTCTTTTTCTGCAATAGCCAAAGCCTCGTCAACTGTTATAATGATGCTTTCATCGAGGTAAACTGAACCTCCTCTCTCCTCTAATTCTCTCAGTATTTCTTCTTGTATCCATTCCTCGTCCATGTAACCTCTAGCCTTAACAATGTAGTACTCGTAGTCTTTACCAGGGATCTTGGTCTTTCTCGGGTTAATTAGCGGGACTGTCTCACCTCTCTCCACTGCTTTCATGAAGTAGTCGTAAACGCCAACTGATATGTTGAAGTTCTGTAATTGTACGTCCTTCAGCTGACCAGTCTTAGCTTTAATGAAGTCCTCTATGTCAGCGTGCCACGTATGCATTACTCCCATATTTGCCCCCCTCCTCTTTCCACCCTGCTTTACTACATCAGTAGACACGTCAAAGATCCTCATGAAGGATATGGGGCCTGAGGCTACTCCAGCGGTTGAGGCTACTACATCTCCTTTAGGTCTTAGTTCTGAGAAGTCGAAGCCTGTACCTCCTCCTTGTTGATGAACTACTGCCATAGCCCTTAATGCGTCGTATATTCCTTCACCGTTTTGGGTTACCATTGAGTCTCTGACTGGTATTACGAAGCATGCTGAGAGTATACCTAGCCTTGTACCACTGTTCATTAAGGTAGGTGTGTTTGGTAAGAACTTAAGTTCTGACATTATCTCGTAGAACTTCTCCTCTACTTCTTTCCTCCTTTCCTCGTTTTTTGCCAGAAATGAGGCTACTCTTCTGAACATCATTTGCGGGGTTTCTATGTAGCGGAGTGTGTCGGGGTTCTTAAGTAGATACCTAGCTTCTAGGACTTTCAACGCGTTGTATGTTAACAATAAGTCCTTCGGGTCGAAATCCTTCCATTTGCCTTTGCCGAAAACGTGATTGTAAATCCTTGCTAGGACGTAACGTTTGGCCGTCTCCATCAACTCTGGATAGTCTAACGAGTGTTCTATGAGGTTCCTTTCAACGATATCGGCTATCGTCCTACTGTCTATTGCGTTGTCCTTTGCATTTTGGGCTATGTCATCAAAAATCTTTTGAATAACAGAGTCTGGTACACCTAATGAAAAAAGTTTGTTATATATTTTGTAAGGTTCAAATTGTTCTATCTTGTTCTGACGTTTATATATCATAATACTGTTTGAAGACATGGTTAGAAATTATTATAAGATTGAGGGTATTTTAGTTTTTTCTTCCTACACTTCTAATGGCTCCCCGCCCTGAAGGGCAAGGTTTCCCGCTCCCTTAACCTCCTTTCTTTGTAATGTTTATTTCCTTTTATATGTATATTTATTACCATGGATCGGACACAGATAGTTGATTATCTATCAAGGAAGATGTTTGATGTAGAATTAACAGGAGAGATTTATTATATCATGTTAAAAAATAAGCAAATATATATTATGGGTAATTACGGTGCACTTGTTAAATCCAACAAAATATTGCCTGAAGATGCATTTGTGTTTATTGGCTCACATATTAGGCGTAAAGTTGAGTCGCGTAATGATGATATTGAGTATTTATTACCTCTTATTGAGTATTTATTACCTCTTATAGATAATATTTACGGTATTGTGGACAGTTATTTAGCCAAATTAGGGTTTTATAATCCTGTTTATTCGATTAATCCAGCTACGGGTTTAAAATATCATGCCGTAGTAGTGCTCTTCGAGGACAGACTCGTAATAGAACTTACGGATATTGACATTATGGCTACTAACACTGGTCTTAGGAAGATAGTTGCAGACGTGTTAGGTAAAGGTATATTAACTCAAAGGGAAATAAGTTGGGATCAAATAAGTGAGATTGAGAGAAAATTAAAACGACAAAAACTCTTTGCTGGACATGACTTATATGAAGTATATGACATATTTACTGATTATTATATATATCACAAAACATCATTAGCTAAGGAAGTCCTAGCTATTACCGACGCTTATAACCGAATCTTCCAACCGTATAGAGCAGTGTATGATACTGAGACAAGGCAACAAGTGTTAATGTGAGGTTTGTTTGTTTTTTATTTATATGTATATATGATATATTTATTGTCATGGACAGAAAGGAAATTGTCGATTATTTGGCAAAGAAGGTGTTTAATGGAGAATTGACAAGGTATAAGTATTATGTCATGTTAAAAAACAAACAAATATACGAAGTATCTGATTATGGTTTGCTTGTTGATACTAAAAAAATATCACCAGAAGACGCATTTGTGTATATCAACTCAAGAAATTATAGTTATTGTAGGAGACATAAACGTCTTGTTATGTATTTATTTCCTCTTATAGATCCTGATAGTTCTCATGGAATTGTAAGTAGTTACTTAGGCAAATTAGGGTTTTATAATCCTGGTATGAGCTATCCAGCTACAGGTTTGAAATATTATGCCGTAGTGAGGTTATTCCTGGACAGACTCGTAATAGAACTTACGGATATTGACATTATGGCTACTAACACTGGTCTTAGGAAGATAGTTGCAGACGTGTTAGGTAAAGGTATATTAACTCAAGAGGAAATAAGTTGGGACCAAAAAGAGGAAATTAATGATAAATTATATAGACAGAAACTCTTTGCTGGAAATAACTGGGGTAAGGCGTGCAAAATAATTGAAAGGTACTATATATATCACAAAACATCATTAGCTAAGGAAGTCCTAGCTATTACCGACGCCTATAATAGAATCTTCCAACCGTACAGAGTAGTATATGACACCACGACAAGACAACAAGTGTTTATGTAATGTTTATTTATTTTTAATGTATGTATGATATATTTATTGTCATGGACAGAAAGGAAATTGTTGATTACCTGGCAAAGAAGGTGTTTAATGGAGAATTGATAAGATATAAACATTATATCATATCGAAAAATAAACAAATATACGAATTGAGTCATTACGGTAGGCTTATTAAATCCAACCAAATACTGCCTGAAGATGCATTTGTATATATTGACTTTATTGATTATAGTGAAGATGGTTCATACAATGATCCTGACGTATATTTATTCCCTCTTATAGACCTTCATAGTATTATTGGAATTACGAGAAGTTATTTATTCAAATTGGGATTCTATGATCATGCTCTTGTGATTTATCCAGCTACAGGTTTGAAATATTATGGTGCAGTAGTACTTTTCTCAGACAGACTTGTGATAGAGCTTACGGACATTGATACTATGGCTACTAATACTGGACTTGGAAAAATAGTTGAAGATGTATTGGATAAAGGCATACTAACTCATTTTGATCAAATACAAGAAATTACTATTAAATTACGAAAACAAAAACTCTTTGCTGGGTATAACTTGGATATGACATACAATATAATTGATAGCTATTATGAAGAGCATGATACATCGTTAGCTAAAGATGTCCTAGCTATTGCTAATGCTTATAACCGAATTTTTGAACCGTACAGAGTGGTATATGACACTAAGACAAGAAGGCAAGTGTTAATGTAGTATTTGTTTTTTATTTATATGTATTTGTGATATACTTATTACGATGGATCAGACACAAATAGCGGATTATCTAGCAGGGAAGGTGTTTGATAAAGAATTGACAGAAGATAATTATTATGTTATGTTAAAAAATAAGGAAATATATTCTGAGGATGATTATGGTGAGCTTGTTGAATCCTACAAAATATCACCTGAAGACGCATTGGTGTATATTAACTTCAGTAATTATGGTGATAAGTCATATAACGACCCTATTGATTATTTATTTCCTCTTATAGATGTTTTTGGTGCTAATGGAATTAAGAGAAGTTATTTAGCCAAATTAGGGTTTTATAATCCTAATTATTATGGATTCTACCCAGCTACAGGTTTGAGATATTATGCCGTAGTGAGATTGTTCTCAGACAGACTGGTGATAGAGATTGTAGATATTGATGTTGTGGTTACTAACATTGGTCTTAGAAAAATAGTTGTAAATGTGTTAGGTAAAGACCTTTTAACTCAAAGGGAAATAGATATATTTGAAATAGATAAAATTGATAGAAAACTACGAGTACAAAAACTCTTTGCTGGGTATACAGCGGCTGAGGCATACGAGATAATTTTTGATTATTATGTATATCAAAATACATCATTAGCTAAAGACGCATTAGCTATTACCGACGCTTACAACCGAATCTTTCAACCGTATAGAGTAGTATACAACACTACGACAAGGCAACAAGTGTTAATGTGAGGTTTATCTTTTTTATGAGTGTATGATATACTTATTACCATGGACAGAAAGGAAATAGCTGATTACTTAGCAAAGAAGGTGTTCAATGAAGAATTGAAAAATTATATGGCATATGGGAATTATTATGTCATGTTAAAAAATAAACAAATATACCCTGCGAGTGATTATGGTAGGCTAGTTGAATCCAACAAGTTATCACCTGAAGACGCTTTTATGTATATCACACCAATAATTTATAGTGAAGAGTCACATGAACGTCTTGTTACATATTTATTTCCTCTTATAGATGCTTTCGGATTTTACGGAATCAGGGACAGTTATTTTGCCAAATTAGGATTCTACGATCATCCTTTTAAGATCTATCCAGCTACAGGTTTGAAATATTATGGTATAGTAGTACTCTTCTCAGACAGACTTGTGATAGAGATTACGGACATTGATACTGCAGCTACTAACACTGGTCTTAGGAAGATAGTTGCAGATGTGTTAGGTAAAGGCATACTAACACAAAAAGAATTAAGTGGTGAACAATTACGTGAAATTAATTTTATATTTAATAACCAAAAACTCTTTGCTGGATATACCTCAGATGAGGCATACTATATAATGCTTGATTATTATATACGTCACGATACATCCTTAGCTAAAGAAGTATTAGCTATTACCAATGCTTACAACCGAATCTTTGAGCCGTATAGAGTAGTATACAACACTACGACAAGGCAACAAGTGTTAATGTAGGTTTATTTGTTTTTATTTATATGTATTTGTGATATACTTATTACCATGGATCAGATGCAGATAGCAGACTATCTGGCAAAGAAGGTGTTCAATGGAGAACTAAAAACTGGATATAATATCATGTTAAAAAATAAGCAAATATACTCTGTACGTGATTATGGTAGGCTTGTTGAATCCTACAAAATATCGCCTGAAGATGCATTTGTGTATATTGACCCATGTATTAATAGTACAGAAGAGTCATATAATCATCCTGTTAATTATTTATTTCCTCTTATAGACAATGCTAATATTTACGGTATTGTGGACAGTTATTTAGCCAAATTAGGGTTTTATAATCCTGTTTATTCGATTAATCCAGCTACGGGTTTAAAATATCATGCCGTAGTAGTGCTCTTCGAGGACAGACTCGTAATAGAACTTACGGATATTGACATTATGGCTACTAACACTGGTCTTAGGAAGATAGTTGCAGACGTGTTAGGTAAAGGTATATTAACTCAAAGGGAAATAAGTTGGGATCAAATAAGTGAGATTGAGAGAAAATTAAAACGACAAAAACTCTTTGCTGGACATGACTTATATGAAGTATATGACATATTTACTGATTATTATATATATCACAAAACATCATTAGCTAAGGAAGTCCTAGCTATTACCGACGCTTATAACCGAATCTTTCAACCGTATAGAGTGGTATATGATACTAGGACAAGACAACGAGTGTTAATGTAGTGTTTGTTTGTTTTTTATTTATATGTATTTGTGATATACTTATTACCATGGATCAGATGCAAATAGCCGATTACTTGGCAAATAAGGTGTTTAATAGAGAATTGAATCCATCTGGTATTTATATCATGTTAAAAAATAAACAGATATATCCTCTAGATGATTACGGTAAGCTTGTTGAATCCAACAAGTTATCACCTGAAGACGCGTATGTATACACTAACATCACTATTCGTGTTCTTGGATCATATAAAGACCATATTTTTATGTATTTGTTTCCTCTCATGGTTTTTAATGGTGTTCTTAAAATTATGAGAAGTTACTTATTCAAATTAGGATTTTATAATCATGCTCTTATGATCTATCCAGCTACAGGTTTGAAATATTATGTTGTAGTAGTACTCTTCTCAGATAGACTCGTAATAGAACTTACTGACTTTGACACTATGGCTACTAACACTGGTCTTAGGAAGATAGTAATAGACATGTTAGGTAAAGACATATTAACTCAAAATAAAATAAGTTGGGATAAAATAAATGAAATTCAGTCAAAATTAGAGGAACAAAAACTCTTTGCTGGACATAACTGGAAAGAGGCATATGAGATAATTATTAGTTATTATGAAAAACACAACACATCATTAGCTAAAGAAGTACTAGCTATTAATAACGCTTACAACCAAATTTTCCAACCGTACAGAGTAGTATACGACACTACGACAAGGCAACAAGTGTTGATGTAGGTTTATTTTCTTTTACACGTATATTTATTATCATGGACAGAAAGGAAATAACTGATTACCTAGCAAAGAAGATGTTTAATGGAGAACTAAAAACTGGATATAATATTATGTTAAAAAATAAGCAAATATATCCTGCCAGTGATTATGGTAGGCTAGTTGAATCCAACAAGTTATTACCTAAAGACATCTTTGTGTATTTTAGCTTCATTGATTATAATGTAAACGAGTCATATAATCGCCTTTTTGCGTATTTATTTTCTCTTATAGATGATAAAAGTATTTACGGAATTGTAAAAAGTTATTTATCCAAATTAGGGTTTTATAATTCTTATTATTCGATCTATCCAGCTACTGGTTTAAAATATTATGGTGTAGTAGTACTCTTCTCAGACAGACTGGTAATAGAACTTACGGACATTGATACTGCAGCTACTAACACTGGTCTTAGGAAGATAGTTGAAGATGTGTTAGGTAAAGACATGCTAACACAAAAGGAAGTAAGTGATGACCAAATACGTGAAATTGCTATTAAATTACGAGAGCAAAAACTCTTTGCTGGGTATGCCACGGATAATGTATACTTTATAATGCTTGATTATTATATAGATCAAAACATATCATTAGCAAAAGATGTCCTAACTATTGTCAACGCTTATAACCGAATCTTCCAACCGTACAGAGTAGTATACGATACCACGACAAGACAACAAGTATTGATGTAGGTTTATTTTCTTTTACATGTATATTTATTATCATGGACAGAAAGGAAATTGTCGATTACCTAGCAAAGAAGGTGTTTAATGGAGAATTAGTATCTGGGAATTATATCATGTTAAAAAATAAGCAAATATACTTATATGGTATTTACGGTAAGCTTGTTGAATCATACAAAATATCACCTGAAGATGCTTTTGTATATTTTTCCTTCATGAATTATCATGAACACGGGTCATACAATCATCCTGTTGAGTATCTATTTCCTCTTATAGATGTTTGTAGTATTAACAGAATTGTGGATAGCTATTTAGACAAATTGGGGTTTTATAATCCTACTTATTCGATCTATCCAGCTACAGGTTTGAAATATTCTTCCGTATTGAGGTTGTTCTCAGACAAGCTTGTGATAGAACTTACGGACTTTGACACTCTGGCTACTAACACTGGTCTTAGGAAGATAGTTGTAGACATGTTGGGTAAAGACATATTAACTCAAAATAAAATAAGTGATGGTCAAATACGTGAGATTGAGAGAAAATTAAAACGACAAAAACTCTTTGCTGGACATGACTCGAATAAGATACGGAAAATAATTTATGATTATTATATACATCACAACACATCATTAGCTAAAGAAGTACTAGCTATTAATAACGCTTACAACCAAATCTTCCAACCGTACAGAGTAGTATACGATACCACGACAAGACAACAAGTGTTGATGTAGGTTTATCTTTTTTATGAGTGTATGATATACTTATTATCATGGACCAGATACAAATAGCCGATTACTTGGCAAATAAGGTATTCAATAAAGAACTGGAATTCCCGCACTCGAATCGGGTTTCAGCAATTTGTTAAAATAGAAACTTACGACGGTGAAATACTTACGGCCCGCACTCGAATCGGGTTTCAGCTGAAATAATGGCACGCAGAAAACACTCCATAGCTATTTACCCGCACTCGAATCGGGTTTCAGCCTAAAAATCGTCGGCATTTGCCGACAATTTGTTTATTTTCCCGCACTCGAATCGGGTTTCAGCTTCATCATCACAGGTGAGCCTAGGGAGTCTAAATATAGTTACCCGCACTCGAATCGGGTTTCAGCGGAAAGTTTTTATACCTCTTTATACCGTTTGCATAAGGTCTCTATCATCTGTATCCGTCGGCATAGTCCGCATCCATCCACATCTGCCAGCATCTGCCCGCATCGTCACTTCTTCACGTGGGGGTGCGTGCCCCACAGATTGCGGGTCTACCCCTTACGGGGAACCCCGCATGATAATATAGTGGTAAAGTACAATTTAAAGTTTTTGGGTCAATTTTTCTGACATACTGAATTTTCATTACTCCCATGAAATTTTGGGAGTTTGATAAAGAGAGTGAGGTGACTGACTTCCTCCCCGCTGGCGAGGCTTTCCGCCCCATTAACCCCTTTCTTTGTAATGTTTATTTCTTTTTATATGTATGTATTTATTACCATGGATCAGATACAAATAGCGGATTATCTAGCAGGGAAGGTGTTTAATAGAGAATTTGAATTTGGGTACGATGTTATGTTAAAAAATAAACAGATATATCCTCTAGATGATTACGGTAAGCTTGTTGAATCCTACAAAATATCACCTGAAGACGCATTTGTATATATTGAATCTATTGGATATGATGTATACGGGAAATATAGACTTCCTGTTACTTATCTATTTCCTCTTATAGATACTTATACTACAGTTGAATTTGGTGGAATTGTAAGTAGTTATTTATCCAAATTAGGGTTTTATTATCCTAATGTAGTCTATCCAGCTACTGGTTTAAAATATTTTTCCGTAGTGAGGTTGTTCTCAGACAAGCTTGTGATAGAACTTACGGATATTGACATTATGGCTACTAACACTGGTCTTAGGAAGATAGTTGTAGAGGTGTTAGGTAAAGGTATGTTAACTCAAAAGAAATTGAGTTTTGATCAATTAAATAAAATTGCTGATAAATTACGAGAACAAAAAGTCTTCGCTGGACATACTCAAGATGAGGCATACGGAATAGTTAGACGGTATTATGAAGATCGTAATATATCATTGATTAAAGAAGTCTTGGCTATTGTCAACGCATATAACCGAATCTTCCAACCGTATAGAGCAGTGTATGATACTGAGACAAGACAACAAGTATTGATGTAGGTTTATTTTCTTTTACACGTATATTTATTATCATGGACCAGATACAAATAGCCGATTACTTGGCAAATAAGGTATTCAATAAAGAATTGAAAAATGGGTGTTATATCATGTTAAAAAATAAGCAAATATACTATGTGCTTGACTACGGTGAACTTAGTGAATCAAACAAAATATCGCCTAAGGACGCATTCGTGTTTATTGATTCAAGAGATTATAGTGAAGATAATTACTATAATCGTCTTGTTATGTATTTATATCCTCTCATAACTGATGGCTGTATTTACGGAATTTGGAGAAGTTATTTATCCAAATTAGGATTCTATGATACTAGTTATAATATTTATCCAGCTACAGGTTTAAAATATTTTTCCGTAGTGTGGTTGTTTTTAGATAGACTCGTAATAGAACTTACGGACTTTGACACTCTGGCTACTAATACTGGTCTTAGGAAGATAGTAATAGACACGTTGGGTAAAGACATACTAACTCAGAAGGGGTTAAGTTATGATCAAATAAGTAGCATTGTTGATGAATTATATAAACAAAAAGTCTTCGCTGGGCATACCTTGGGTAAGGCATACAACATACTTAAAAATTATTATATACATCACAACACATCATTAGCAAAAGAAGCATTAGCTATTGTCAACGCTTACAACCGAGTTTTTGAACCATATAGAGCAGTATACGATACTAGTACAAGGCAACAAGTGTTAATGTAATGTTTATTTTCTTTTACACGTATATTTATTATCATGGACAAAAAGGAAATAGCTGATTACTTAGCAAAGAAGGTGTTTAATAGAGAATTTGAATTTCCAGGTTTTGTTGTGAATAGAAGTCCGTATTATGTAATGTTAAAAAATAAACAAATATATTTTATAGATGATTACGGTAAGCTTGTTGAATCCTACAAAATATCACCTCAAGACGCATTTGTGTTTATCGACCTCGTTGAACATACTATATCCATGTCATATGATGATCCTGTTGCGTATTTATTTCCTCTTATAAGTTATCCTGGTATTAATGAAATTGTAGACAGTTATTTAGTCAAATTAGGGCTTTATCGTGATATTTTTTTTGATTATGAAATCTATCCAGCTACAAGTTTGAAATACGATTGTATAGTGGTATTCTTCTCAGACAAGCTTGTGATAGAACTTACGGATATTGACACTATGGCTACTAACACTGGTCTTAGAAAGATAATTGTAGATGTGTTGGGTAAGAGCATACTAACTCAAAAGAAAATAAATTATAATCAAAGAGAGGAAATTGAGAGAAAACTACGAGAACAAAAACTCTTTGCTGGACATGATGTGTACGAGGTACAAGAAATAATTCAAAGGTATTATTTAAAACAAAATATGTCGTTAGCTAAGGAAGTCCTAGCTATTACCGACGCCTATAATAGAATCTTCCAACCGTACAGAGTGGTATATGACATTAAGACAAGGCAACAAATCTTTTTATAAAAAATGGGGGTTAAGGGGGCGAAAAACCTCGCCAAGGGATGGATAGCCCCCCTTATAGAAAGTTTAAATACCTCTTTGCCAGAATTTCTCTTAATGATAGTTGCCGACGGAGCAAGCGTCACCGAGACGCCTCGGTTAAAGCGAGGGTCTATGTGGTACGCCTCTGCTCCATTCAACAGTCCCATAAGGGGGCATAGCACGTTAATACTAGTGCTCGCGGTGGGAGCCACCCTTAGTGCCTGTGGAGCTCTGCCCTCTACCCGTAGCTCTTTGCTACGGGCAAGGTGGAGCTATGAAGCAGGAAGCTTCGCCCTTCAGGGCGGGGTAGCTCACGAGCTACCCGCTCTAAAATCTTAAACAAAAGGCTTAATTCCTTTTTTCAAACTCCTTAACAAACCTATACACTAATTTACTCACTTCGCTAATCTTCTGTTGAAAGGCGGAAAGAGGAATGAAATAATAAGGAATATTATAACTAGGATCCTCTGGAGCTACTAGCACTAGAAAACTTTCATCACATTCCTTTATACTCTTTAACCCCTCTAATTCTTCTCGCAATTGTTTCTCATCTACCTCATTACCAGTCTTTACTTCAAAACCTAAGCATATGTTCCTTTTGAAGTCCCTAGCTTCATAAAAAACATCTATCCTTCTACCATTCGGTAAAAGTTCTTCTTTACTAGTATAACTAACATAAGTGATTTTCCTAACCCAATCATCTTTAATATGAGTCTGTAGTAGAGTCATTACGAAAGTTACGTCGTGTTCTATTATACTCTCTAACAGGTCGTGTAAATACACCAGATTGGAATAGTTATTTGTCCTTCTCAACTCTCCTCACTACTTCCTTTGGGATCTCCATGAATACCTTTGATAAGAATGCATAGATATCCTTTTGAGTCCTATCACCTACTAAGAACAACCTATCGAATACATCAGAGATAGGAGCCCTTTTTTCGTCTCTCCACATTAGGTCTGATAGGTATTCTTTTTTCGAAGACAATATATAATCTTCTGGATGCTTTTTATCAAAACCGAAGTATGGCGGGTAGATTACGTGGTCTTTAATGTCTGACTTCCTTAGTTCCTCTTCCAGGATCGTGTTATGCTTCATTAGCATGACAGTGGAATTTTTCCTCACTCTAGTCAGTATAACTCCTAATATTCGTGGGTACTTATAAAACCCTCCTTCTGGTCTTGGTAGAATATATTTAGGTAGAGCTTCACTTAGAAAGATCCTCATTGCAGTAAAAGCTTCTGGAGTTCCATCCTCAGGTATCAAGACATAATGTGAAGCCCTCAGTATGGGCTTTATTGTTACAGTATCCGATGGAGCAGTATCAATTAGGATATAATCGTATTGGTCTCTGTAGAGGTCTAACATCCTCAATATATTCCACTCTGACTGTATAGGTATATAACCCTCAAACATCAGCTTAAATATACTCATATAAGAGCCAGGGATTATATCAATATCAAATTTTACTCCTTTACCCTCATGAACAAATTTTATCCTTATAGGCTCTATAGTTCTCAATAAGGCAAAAGCACTCTTGTCCTGAGTAACGTCGTGGGATGATTCGAGGATTTTCAGCCTGTCTTCTTCCCTCACAAATATTTGTGTGAGAGACATTTGTGCGTCGAAGTCAATTAACAGAACTCTCTTTCCTATTGCACCTAAGCCCATAGCTATTATTGCAGTCGTAGTAGTCTTTCCAACTCCGCCCTTGAAGTTGTATATAGTAATCACTTTAGCCATCATAACTTCCCCTCCAAAACCTCTTTGGGAAATACTTCCTCCCTAGAGAATAACCTGAAATAAGGTCGAACCATTTCATAGAATATCTGTTCCTTCTCTTTTTCGGATAGTCCAGCTTTTGTTAGTAATTTATCAACTGTATTGTACCACAACTGAGAAGCTTGCTTGAAGATCGCTTCCAAGTTCCTCCATATTTCATAAACCTTTTCGGCGTCCTTCTCGGTAAGCTTTCCCTCGTCTACTAACTTCTTAATCGAAGGCATTGCTTTATAAAGAGCATCTAAATCCGCCTTGGGGGTGTAAACCTCAGTCTTGGTTGGGAGTGCTTCTTCCTGAGGAGTTTGTTGTTGTTCTTCCTCTTTTGCCGCCTGTTGCGATTCTCCTACAAAATCATATTCATCATTCTCATCCTCGTTTTGTTCAACCTCACTCTCAAATTCCTCCTCTTCATCTTCCTCTTCTAACTCTTCGATCTCCTCTGCATTGGACTTCTTCTTTGACTTAGATGCCTTCTTCTCCATTTTAAGTTTATTAATGGCTTGACTTACTGCCATTTTATGATCCAAAATTTGTTGAAGCAGATCGTCACTCTCTAAGACTTTCTTGCCGTATTTATCAGTGATCAAGCTGGATAGCTCTGATTTAGGGAGGCGTCTGTCCAGGTCTAGTAAGTTCTTTTCTTTTAATAATCGATAAATATCGTAAGCCTTTGTGATGCCTATTTTACCCTTCTTTTCATCCCCAATGTATTGGACTAGCCATGGTACTTCCTTCTTAATTTGAAGATACTTTCTAATAGTCTGTTCATTTATCTGAACGTTTGGTGCTAATTTTTTCAATTCCTCCTTTATCTCGCTAGATTCTTGTGTTGGTGAAATTTTATCAGCATCTTTTACCAAAATTCTGTCACCCCTGACAGAATTTAGCTCACCTTTTGATTCATTTTTCTGTTCTTCAAATTTTTCAGATATTTGTGTTTTGAGAGCTTTCTTCTTTTCTGCAATTTTATCAATTAACGCGACTATCTCGTCTTTGTTCAAATGCCTCCTTTTAAGATTAAAACTCGCGATCATATCTAGCTCCTCTTCCCTACCAGAAGTCTCATAAATTTCGACTGGTATTTCTTTGATTCCCAACTCTTTCGCAATCTTGTATCTAGTGTAGCCGTCTAAAATCTCGTAGTTGTTATTGACCGTGATAGGAACCAAAAAACCAAACTGTTGTATCGATCCCTTAATCTCCTCATAACTGTTATTCTCTGGTAATAACTCCTTGTATTCTGGTACTTCTTTGATGTCATCAATATTGACTTTGGTTATTGTAATGAACTTAGCCATTATGCGTTCACCATTTCCTTTAATTTTTCAATTTCTTTGAAGAACTCGTCTAGCATCTGTTTGCCTTTCTCAGTGACAATATATTTTCCATCTCTGGTCTCTATCGCTCCTAGTGCTAATAATTTGTATATATTGTCCCATGTTGTTGAATATGACATATCAATCTCCTTACTAATTTCATTTATTGATTTTGCTTCTTTCTTTTTATTTAAAAATGCTAGGATTCTATACATGGGGAATAGATCTCTTTCTTTGACCATATTTATCATTATGTGGTAATTATTTTATGATATTTAAAGTTTTTGATGGTTCAAGGGGATGATAAACTACCCCGTCCTCACGGACGGGGACTCAGGTTTAAAAGATAAAAATAATTTACAAAGAATGGGGTTAAGCGGACTGAAAGCCTCGCCAAGGGGATGAATGACCCCCTTATAGAAAACTTTAAATTTTTGTGTAGTAAATAATAAACACGCGGGGTTCCCCGCAAGGGGTAGACCCGCAGTCTGTGGGGCACGCACCCCCACGTGAAGAAGAGACGATGCGGATGGATGCGGACGAATGTAGACAGATGCGGATAATGCCGACGAATAGAGGTAACATCAACTGCATACAGACGTTATAAAGAGGTTAAAAGCTTTCCGCTGAAACCCGATTTGAGTGCGGGAATATTATCTGAACCACAATTACAGAAAATGGGGGTTAATGGTACAAAACCTCGCCCTTCCAGGGCGGGGCCACTCACTGGCTGGATTTTTGGGCAACTCTTTTCATCAATTTATCCATAGCCTCAAATACGGGATATATAGAATAAAATAAGTTTTTATATGTTACATATCCGACTATTACGTCATTCCCATAAATTACAGGGGAACCGCTATCACCTTCTTCAATGAAACCAGAAAAGAATTTATATACGAATGTCTTTCCGTGTTGGAATTTGTCTGTTATGGTTACTCTGATATCCCTCTTATCTGTTCTTATTATTACCTCATCCCCTACTTGTAAGTCCATAAATGCAACTTTCGATGATCGAACAAAATTGGTATACCCAATAAAATAATCATATTTTTCGGATATCTCTACTTTCATTACCTTAAAACCATTTTCTAAATAAATTGGTTCTCCTCTGTAGAAATGTCCTACGGTAGCTACAAGCCCAACATTAGTAGTTAATGTTAAAGTAGCATATGAATTACCGCTGTATATTTTCATCTTTTCAACCCACCCCCGAACATTAATAGAGTTCCAATTGCTAATTTATATATTTTTTATTACCATCTACGTCATCTCTTCTTTATGTGGGAGTATAATAATCATGAGTTTTCTCCTAGCGGGGAACTAGGCTTAATTAGTAGTTAGTATACAACAATTAAAATTTTTTAGAGTTAAGATGATGAAAAGTCTTACATGAGGCTTAACTCCTTTTTACGTTAACAGAAATCTTTTAATATTCGTTTACAACAAACATTTGTTTGTTGATAAATAATGATCTCTCATACTGAAGTAGATTTTACCCAAAAGGGTGGAAGTGATTGTGAAGATATGAACCTCGTGTCGTTGGGCTCGAAGGAGTTTCATGACCCACCTACAGTAAGTGGGTGGTTGAGGGCTGAGTCCCTATACTCAACCATGAATAAACATAAAAAGATTGAAATGAAAGTGTAGAGACAGTTGGATGTCCTCATAAATGGAATCTCTGGTGTTAAAAAATGAGCGAAAATGAGTCTAATAAAAAAGTTAATATACCACCAATAAAGCGTGTTAATTCACAAAAACCATCACAAGGTCAATCATCATCGAACCCCTCACCATCACCTTCTCCAACACCTAATGCCTCCTCATCACCTTCTCCATCACCAAGTTCTTCCCCATCACCTTCTCCAACACCAAATATATCATCTCTAAAAGAAGCACTAGCAAAACAAACATCGTTTACATGGGAAGAACTCAACAGACTAAAAGAAATGTTCGATTTCTTTGATAGAGTTATTGCACCAATGTTTAAAAAATACGGCGTAGATCCAAAAATAATAGCGTTTTATCTAACAGAATTAGGATTGAATTCTATAAACATAATGCTAAATAAGTCTTATCAAGAGGCTCCACGCGGACTTAGTATAGAGAGTGCTATAATGCTTATTGACGAGGAACTACCAAAACTATTATCAAAATCTAAATCAGATGAGATGTCAATAGATAATATTATATCGGCATGGAACTTAATAAAACGTATTATGGAGGCACGTAAAGGTAAATAAACTATTTTTCCTCCTTTTCCTAACCTTCTATCACTGAATTTTGATTACTCCCGTGAAATTTTGGGAGTTCGATAAAGAGAGTTTTATCCCATACACGAGCTGCCTATGAATGTCTGTGAACTATAATATGATGGTGTTCCAGTAGCTAATGGATTCCCTACTGTTGGTGTCACAGGCACGGTATATTGATTTCCCATAATTACAAACACTAATGCTGTTATTTGTCCTGGAGGATCACAGCTCAAATGGAGACATTCACAATCACTTAACCAGATAGTATTTGTTCCTGGATTTACTTGATAATTTCCAGTCCAAGAGTATAATGACCCATTAGAATAAACAGTGTTTACTTGAGTCAATATACCGCCAATACTAGAATTAAAAGTTACCATACCCCAACAATAATTGCCCGTACAACCATCTGCTATCACAAAGGATGTTACTTGTATTGGTGAAGATGTAGAGGTTGGTGATGGGGATGGTGAAGATGTAGAGGTTGGTGATGGGGATGGTGAAGATGTAGAGGTTGGTGATGGGGATGGTGAAGATGTAGAGGTTGGTGATGGGGATGGTGAAGATGTAGAGGTTGGTGATGGGGATGGTGAAGGAGTGCCAGAAGACAACTTATTAGCTATGAGTATGTAGAGTAGTATAATTATAATAGCTATAACGGCTATTATTAGCAATAATTTCTTATTTATTTCTTTCATAATACCTCATTATATATAAATAATAAAAAACGTATAAATATTTCTTTATGACCTACTTCCCGTCTTGAATGTTATGTGGGGCACAACATGAGCTACCCCGCCCTAAAGGACGAGGCTTTATGTCCCCTTAATCCCCAATTTTGTAATCAGTATATCCTTTTTAATACCCAATAACAAATATGTATATATGAGAATTGTTGAGGACAGGTACGGTAATAGGTTTCTAGAGATCGAGAATAAGGAAGATTTTAGGAAAGTTAAGGAGGATTTAATAAAGAGGGCTAAGGAAAGGTTATACAAATGAAGACCGTGAAGAAAGGGGAAGACATTTTTGTTGAATTCAGTGACTTTAGTGAAGTAAGGGAAGTATTTGAGGAGGTCATTAAAGAAATTGAAGAAGAAGAAAAATACTAACGCACCTGACTTCCTCACCGCCTATGAGGCTTTACGCTCCCTTTGAACCCCTTAATTTATAAGACTAGAAAACTTTAATATCCACTATTCAAAAATAATTAATAGAGTTCCTAGAGATGAAGGAACACCTGGCGTAGCGGCCACGTGTTCCTGATTTTAACTTCTCTGATTTGTTACCCGCCTA
>Ga0208447_100011_pt1 | contig 42709 bp, 43 predicted proteins | sample BED_Slide_host_7_FD_187139 | JGI IMG/M metagenome (GOLD analysis project Ga0208447, IMG submission 187139) | Extremophilic microbial mat communities from Yellowstone National Park, USA - BED_Slide_host_7_15 (SPAdes) (version 2) | ecosystem: Environmental > Aquatic > Thermal springs > Hot (42-90C)... | reverse complement strand
TAATTAGTTTAAGACTTCTACTGAAATATATTACAGCAGTTATGAGACTTTAAGGTAACTTGAAGATTTTCCTCCGGTCCGATCCACTTAAATACCTTATCATCAACTAATTTCAGGAAGTCCCCCACACTGACTAGGTTTAGATCTATCACCAACTCCTTGATCTCGTTGACCATGACGAAGAAGAGGAGATAGGCTTGGAGTTATTCCTTCAACCTAAACTACGAGTCCTCCGGGACCAAGGTCTTGAAGTCCCTGTGGAACTACTCTATCTCTCACCTGATCCTTCAGGTTTACTTGATCTTCTCCAGGTCGAAGGATAGGTCGGTCGTGTAGAGTTGCTTTCTCTCATGATTCCCGTCGAATTTCGAGTTGTCCTCATCTCATACGATAAACTTGAATGTAACCGGGGTATCCCCTAGGTTAGGTCGTCGTAATAGACTGTAACTCTTTTACGTAACTACTCGTTATTTTCAATTTTATAAATATCGTTTTGACGTCGGTCATGTTCATGTAGTATTACCCAAGAATTCTCTCTTGATGATCTCCCAACTGATGAGGGCACTACTCACGAGGGTGGGAGAAGTTGGATGGGAGGGTATTGAAGTTTCCCTGGACCAGCCCCAATGATCTGGGGGTGACAGTGTATGATCCCTTAAGAGGTGTGCCCGTGGCGGAATTAGAAGTGACTAAGAGTGAAGGATAAGTTACGCCATGGGTAAACACTCTGAGGATAACTCAACCCCTTGGAGGTACCCTCAGCCTCCTACGCTCCTGGGATTAACCGGGGAGTAAATAACCCCTCTGTTTCCACTGGAAGAAGTCAAGAAAACTACCACACCCCTCTTTTTCCAGTGGAAAATGAATTGGGGTACAATTTTGGTTAAAGGTCTAATTCTACGGTTTGTATATCTTATATTCTCTACTCGACAACAACTTATCATAATTCAGTCAAATGTTAAACTGAGGGTCTCCAGTGGAAACGGAGGGGTCCCCGTCAGGGGTTAGAACATCAAGAAAGGACGGGAATGACTTAAGTTGAATTTATAATCAAAACCTCATTTAGTCTAATTGGGCCGGTAGCTCAGCCTGGAAGAGTGTTCGGTTGGCATCCGAAAGGTCCCGGGTTCAAATCCCGGCCGGTCCATGGAGGGAGTGGGGAGCGCGACCTCACTTCCCTGAGATTATTAGACAAAGAGTTATTCTTCTTTCCTGAGATCCCCAAAACGTACAGGGTTGCCTAAGCGTAATGGGTGGGAATAGAACTCTGCAAGGTTTGAAACTATGGGCTCCGGTAGTTATGATTAACTCCCCAGTTAATTCAGGGATCCAATTCCTTTTATCTCATACTGTATAAGAGTTTAGTAAATGAGTGACATTATAGACGAGGTCTTGCTTTCTGTCAGGAATTCGTCCATTTTCAAGAGCAGGGAGTACATGTTGCCAGACTACGTGCCAGACGAACTACCTCATAGGGAAAACGAGATCAAGAGGTTGGCCAGTATACTAGTCCAGCTCTATCGGGGAGAGAGGCCGAGTAATACATTCATATATGGACTCACGGGTACAGGAAAGACAGCTGTCACGAAATATGTGTTGAAGAACCTTCAGAAGAAACTGCAGAGCTTCGATTTCGTTTATATAAACTCCAGACAAAGTGATACCCCATATAGGATCCTAGCCGACATCTCTGAGACGTTAGGCTCAAAGGTACCCTTTACGGGCCTCTCTACGGCAGAGTTGTACCGAAGGCTCGTCAAGGCCCTAAAGCAGACCCAGAAGCTGATCATAATAGTGCTGGACGAGGTTGATGCGTTAGTGAAGAGACATGGTGACGACATCCTGTACAAGCTCACGAGAGTCAACTATGAAATAGAGAAGGGGAAAGTCTCCATAATAGGGATAACTAACGACGTCAAGTTCATAGACGGCCTCGACCCAAGAGTGAGGAGCAGCCTTGGTGAGGAAGAACTTGTTTTCCCTCCCTATAATGCTGAACAACTAGAGGATATATTGACCAAGAGGGCCGCGGTTGCGTTCAAGGACGGGGCGGTATCACAACAGATAATCAAATTATGTGCAGCAATAGCAGCCAGGGATCACGGCGACGCCAGGAGGGCCTTGGACCTCCTAAGGGTCTCTGGGGAAATAGCTGAGAGGGAGAGGAGAACTACGGTGACACAGGAAGATGTTGAGAAGGCCAGGTGGGAGATCGAGAGGGACAGGGTCTACGAGATAGTCTCGACCCTCCCACTACACTCCAAGCTAGTCTTGACCTCCATTCTGAAGGGCCTCAAGAACAAGCCCAGCCTCACTACAGGAGAGATATATGAGACGTATAAGAGGACGGCGAAGTCACTGTATGCGGAGTTCGTGACACAGAGGAGGGTGAGCGATATAATCAATGAACTGGATATGGTAGGGATAATTTCGGCAAAGGTCGTAAACAGAGGGAGGTACGGGAAGACCAAAGAGGTGAGCCTCGCAGCAGACCAGGGAATAGTGTTGAAAGCGCTGGTGGAGAACGATGAGAGGCTTGCTGATATCTGGCGTAGATGACGGATTTTTCCCAACCTCATATAAGGGGATGAGGGGTAAGGCTCCACTGGTCGTCACAACTTACAGTGAAATGAAGCTCGTGGACCTTGACATAGATTTTGTGGTGGTTGACGGTAAAGATGCTACTCAAAAGTTTAATAGAATGAGGAGAGGTGATATAGTAGTACTAGACGGAGTAACCTTCGGAGGTTTTAACTATATAATTCCGGACAGGAAATTTATTGTGTTTTACGGTAGTAGACCTAATACGATAGATGTTAGGAAAGCTTTGGAGAGACATTTCGCTGATGAGAGGAAGGAGGTGATTCTAAGCGTCCTGGGAAGTTTAAGGAGAATAGAAACCAAGTGGGGTTCGGTCTACGTGTATACAGACCTGGATCTCTCGACAGCGAGAGTTCTAATCGAGAGATATCAGACGATCTCAAAATATCCAGAACCCATAAGAGTGGCTCACGTGATAGGAAGGGCAATAGGTCATTGGCATGTGGTCTGTTGAAGAGACTTGGCTAATTTTAACCTCTCTTCCCTCTCCTTCACTCGTTGCTCCATAACTTTTCTCTCATATTCGGAAGACGGTTCCAGTTTGGGTATGGATCTAGGTTTACCTTGATCGTCTATTGCCACGAAGCTAAAGACAGTTCTCGAAACCAACCGTTTTACTCCAGTAAAGTGATTGATGGCATAGAGCTTGGCTCCGACGTCCAAGGAGGAGTTCCCAGTGTACTCTACAGCTCCCTGAATCTCCAATATATCGCCTATCTTCACTGGCACAAGGAAATCAGCAGATCCTGCTCCCGCGGTGAAGGTGTTACCCTTAGTGTAGAGTTTAGCCACTATGGCTAAAGCCTCATCCAACATAGTGTACATCTTGCCAGCGTACAGAATTCCGTTTCCGAAGCCGTGTTCGGGATATATGGTTCTAACGTAGCTCCTACCGAAAGTCATTCCAGGAAGGAGTTCCTGAGTGTCCTCAGATACGCTCCTCTTTCTTTCGAGTCTTTTCCTCTTCCTTTGTTGGGCCTCTTCATCAGGTTCGATCACCTCGGTTACTGGCCTGGGTCTGTTGTTTTCGTCTACAGCTACATAGCTCATTAACCCCATAGCGCCCAATTCTTCACTCTCGCCTCTCCTTACACAGCCCCTCACTTCTATCTCCACTGAGGTCCTCCAAGTAGCCTCGGCAGTGGCCACAACTCTAACGACGTCTCCTAACCTAGCAGGTTTAAAGAGGAATAAATAATCCACGGAAGCTAGGAGGTAGTTACCTTGACTTAAACTGGACATCAGAACTCCTGCAGTATCTATCAGCCAGCTCATATAGATCCCTCCGTGAAGGGATCCGAAGTGGTTGGTATGCCATGGGAAGACGCTATAATAGGTCTCCGTCTTGTACATCTCACTTCACCTCTTGTCAGTTCCAACTATCTCCTTTAGTCTCTCCTCACCCCCTATATTCTTAATGAAGTAAAATACCTCCTTGGGAACCAGGTCGTTCCACGTTTCACCGGTGATCATATATTTCCTTATCAATGTCGAATTGTACTTCTCTCTTTGAAAAGATGGTGGGATCAGAATTTCATTCCCAGCCTCCTTAAAGAGACGTAGTACTAAGGGATTTCTCGCAATAACTGAGCTAAATGAAGGAACATACATCTTTACGTGATATACCCAGACACTGTTCATGAGAACGTCAGGTATGGGAATAAGGTAATATCTGTCCGAGCTTACCCCCTCCGCTGAGAGGGTTCTCTTTATCATCTCGATCCTCTCACCCGCTGTGAAAGGATTGGAAAGGGTGTGACTCTCTTGGGCGCTTCCTATGAGCACGATGAGTTCATCTACCCTCTCAAGGGCCCACTTAACCACGCTGAGGTGACCTAAGTGGAATGGCTGAAATCTTCCTGGGTAAAGCCCTCTATGCAGACCTCATCACCTTCTTTCACACCTAGAACTACAGAGGCGTCACCCTTATTTAACCCTACTTCGAGGAAGCTATAGCCATTCTCGTATACCAGTAGATCGTTACATCCTCCGTCTTGGAAAGTCCTCGCTGTAGTTCCCTCGAACTCTCTTTCACCCACTTTAATCTTTACCCTCTTCCTTGGAGTCACGTCTTCCACCCTCTTTGCCAGCGCAACATTACCAAAGTGGTCTATGTGAACTACTGTAGCACAAAGGGAATTATTGGAATGTCTTTCATGAAAGTTAAGTTTGTGTAAATCCTCCATAGAGAGGGAAGGCCCCATCACTTCCGGCCTAACCCTTAGGGAAAGTAAGGCAGCAGCAACTGAGAAGATGTCCCTTCCGTGAAACGTATTGGATATCCTTTGGCTCAGATATACTCTTGGATTGGAGATTTCCCTGATCTCAACTATTCCGTCTTCAGAGACCGCGGGGTAAAGGACTCCGTTATCCGGCCCGACAAAGGTATAACGCGTAGTCCTTATTACCAAGGCCCTCCTGCTAGTTCCAACTCCTGGGTCAACAACCGTGAGGAATATCGTCCCCTTCCTGAAATATCTGAACGAAGTGAGAAGGAGATATGCAGCAGAGATCACGTTGAAGTTCTTCGCGTTACCGCTTATGTACGTAAACTCTACGTTAGGGTTCAATCGTCTTATGACTGCCTCCATAGTACCGTTGTAGTTATCCGAGACACCAAAATCAGTGAGAATCGCTATTGTCACCATATTTCTCTACCTTGAGTTCAAGGTATGACTTAGTTATAACCTCTCCGAACACCTTAAGCTTGTCCCTCAGTTCCTCAAAGAACTTCACCAGCTCCTCCTCCGTTACATTTACTCCCTCTATTTCCACAAAGTCTCCTAACCCTTCAACAGTATCAATACAGACTAGGAAATTGTCCTTCTCCAGTATATATCTACGCTTTCTCACCTTGCTGGCAGGCTTGTAGCCCAACCTTTCCATTATCCTCAGGATTCCATCCCTATCCCAGACGCGAACCGACACTTCCTCCCTTGACTTAGTCATCCTTCCAAGCTTAGGGCCCTTATAGGTGAGCTCTACCTCACCGTTGACGATCCTCAGCCTTAGTGCTTCGTCCGTCTTCCGGAAATCCCTATCCAACCCGTTGAAATATATATCTTCCTGCTCTTCCTTTCCCTTGAATCGAAATCCCATCCCCATCAAATTTCTCATTAAGGTCTCTGGATCCTCCAGGAGCTTCACTTTTATCTCGCGTTCTATGATACCTGTCATGTATATGGAGGATATGGATTTATATCTAAAAAAACATGATGAGGTCCTCTACCACTATGACATCGATGACCATGTGAGAGAACTGGCTAGGAAGTATGGGTTCTTGGAGTATATGGTTGAAAGGTACCTGAACATATTCGGTTCCGATGCCGAGATCTTCATGAAGTCCTGCTCAGCACAACTCAAACGGTCCCTAAGGTGCAATACCCTCAGAACTGACTGCAAAAAACTGGAAGATAGAATGAACGAGAGGGGATTCAAGTTGTCTAAAGTAAGTTGGACTAGGTACGGTTACGTTGTGGAGAATACCCCCGTTAGACCCACTTTGGGGTCTACTCTGGAGTACATGAAAGGGTATTACTACATTCAGGGTCTTGCCTCAATGATTCCCCCAGAGGTTTTGTCTCCGTCCGAGGACGATCTAGTCCTAGATATGGCTGCCTCTCCTGGAGGAAAGACCAGTCATTTGGCCCAACTGATGGGCAATAGGGGAGTAATAGTGGCTTTAGAAAAGAACACAGCTAGGCTAAGGAGACTCAACTCCAACTTGGCTAGGCTAGGAGTAGCCAACACGATAACAGTTCCGATCCCTGGAGACTATGTCTCGTCCATAGGGATTAAGTTCGACTCTGTACTTCTAGACTCTCCATGCTCTGGCGAGGGATTACTTCCAGTAGATCCTTCTAGAAGGACGAAGACGCTTCCCCAACATCTCAGGGAGTTTCAAAGGGTCCAGTTGTCCCTTTTGATAGCAGGTATCAGGTCACTAAGGAAAGGCGGTAAGCTGGTTTACTCCACATGTAGCATTGCTCCCGAGGAGAACGAAGTGATAGTGAACTTTGCGGTCGAGAAGTTTGGACTCAGGACTGAGGAAATAAGGGGGATCCCCGCAGATCCCGGATTGGTGGAGTATAAGGGAGTCCGCTTCTCGGAAGACATTAAGAAATGCATCAGACTATATCCGCATAAACATGGGACCGAGGGGTTTTTCGTTTGTTCCATGAGAAAAGAGTAAGTAACGCGAGGCCCCTTACACTGGAGGAGAAGGAGAAGATAGTGGAACTCTTGAGAAGACGATATCGATGTGGAGAGATGAAAGAGTTGATTGATGCTAGTTTGTACTCTTTACGCGATAAAGTGTTCATGTTTCCTCACGGACTCCCGCGACAGCTCCATTCTAAGGTGTTGCTAGGAGCCTTTCCAATAGCTTCCATAGGTCTACCCATTTTATTGAAGAGGAATACGTATTTACCGCTGTTACCTTTAGGCCCCTATCTCGTGGATCACTGTCAAAATAAGCTGAACCTACCTGATAGGCTCTCCCAGAAATTACTCTATGGAAAGAAGATAAAGGTGAGAGAGACGTACTCCTTCGAGGACGCACTCCTAGTGGATAACAGCAATGAGTTCTTAGCGTTCCTTAGACTCAGACTCGTGTCAAAAGGTACTGAGATAATACCCGTTTTAGACATAGGTTGGTATTTAAGGGAGGGAGGATAATGGTTAAGTATTTATGGGTAAAAGGGGATCTAATCTATTAAACATGGAAGGGATGATAAGGTATGGCTGATCAGGTAGAGGAGAAGAGAAGGATCAAGACTGTTAAGGATCTAGCTGGAGTCGGGCAGGCTGTGCTAAGCAAACTCACAGAGGCAGGATACTCCAGCCTGGAGGCCATAGCAGTGGCCTCTCCTCAAGACTTGAGCACCGCTGCCGGTATCCCCTTAACGACTGCACAGAGGATAATAAAGGAGGCTAGGGATGCCCTGGATATAAGGTTTAAGACGGCGTTGGAAATAGAGCAGGAGAGGGCAAGTGTTAAGAAGATAACTACCAGTAGCCAAGCACTAGATGGTCTGTTAGGCGGAGGAATAGAGACTAGGACTATGACGGAGCTTTTCGGGGAGTTCGGGTCAGGAAAGACTCAGATATGTCATCAGATCTCAGTCAACGTTCAGCTTCCCCCAGAGAAGGGAGGACTGGCAGGAAAGGCACTATACATAGACACTGAAGGAACTTTCAGGACCGAGAGGATAAGGGCAATGGCGTCTGCACTCGGGCTAGATCCTAAGGAAGCTCTCTCCAATATCATGAGCATAAGGGCTATAAATACTGATCATCAGATAGCCATTGTAGAGGAATTGCAAGACCTCATTGCCAAGGACGACAGGATAAAGTTGGTCGTAGTGGACTCCGTTACATCTCACTTCAGGGCAGAGTATTCTGGAAGGGAGAACTTGGCTGCAAGGCAACAGAAATTAAATAGGCACCTTCATCAGTTGGTAAGATTGGCCGAGATATACGATCTAGCGGTAGTTGTCACTAATCAAGTCATGGCTAGACCGGATATGTTCTACGGAGACCCAACAGTGGCGGTAGGAGGACACACCTTATACCATGTTCCTGGTATTAGGGTTCAGATCAAGAAGAGCAGAGGTAACAGGAGAATAGCCAGAATGGTCGATGCCCCTCACTTACCAGAGGGAGAAGTTGTGTTCAGCATAACCAATGTTGGGATAAGGGACGCTGAAGAGTGAAAGATTCATTATAATGTAGTCACTAGTCAGGATATGGATCACCTTTGGGCCCCGTGGCGTTCTAAATACATCCAGGAAGCATCCAAGGGAAAGTCCGACTCATGCCTCTTTTGCAGGGTTCTAGAGGAGAACGATGACGAGGGAAACTTGGTCGTCTGCAGGGGTAAAAACGTCTTTGTGATCCTCAATAAGTTCCCATACAATCCAGGGCACGTCATGATAGTTCCCCGAAGACATGTCCCCTCTCTAGAGCTCCTGGGAGAGTCTGAAGGAGCAGAGCTATTCTCGGTTACATCTAGGACATTAAGGGTTCTCAGGGAGTTATACTCTCCGGATGGGTTCAATGTAGGAGTGAACATAGGGAGAGTGGCTGGAGCAGGAATCGAGCAACACGTCCATATTCACATAGTTCCTAGGTGGAGTGGGGATGCCAACTTCATGCCAGTCATCGCTGAGACGAAAGTGTTACCGGAATCTTTACAGGATACATATAAGAAGATAAGTCAAAGAAGATCAATTTGCGGTGAAGAGGCTCTCGATCGCTGAGATGATGAGGAGGGCAGGGTTTTTCGGATGAACATCCAAGAAATACAATCTCTGATCTTTAAGGTCAGACAACAGATAGCTGGATCAATTCATGAGACCCCGGTCGACTTTTCCTCTACATTCTCTAAAATGAGTGGTTCAAAGGTATATTTGAAATTAGAGAACCTTCAGAAGACTGGGTCCTTTAAGGTACGTGGTGCCTTCAGTAAACTGTTAAACATCTCTCAGGAAGAAAGAAGGAGGGGAGTCATAGCAGTCTCAGCGGGGAACCACGCACAAGGCGTAGCATACGCCTCAAAAATGCTAGGGATAAGATCGGTGATCGTTATGCCCGAAACGGCCCCCGTATCTAAGTATAACGCTGCGAGGAACTATGGGGCCGAGGTTATACTTTACGGAAGATATATCCACGAGAGCATGAAAAAGGCAGAGGAGCTAATTCATCAACAGAATCTTACACTCATTCATCCCTATGACGACCCCTACGTCATAGCAGGGCAGGGAACCCTGGGAGTCGAGATCGCATCGCAAGATCCAGACATTGTTATAGTGCCCGTAGGGGGAGGGGGCCTGATCTCTGGTATCTCTTTAGCGCTCAAAGCCTTAAACAAACCAACCAGAATAATAGGTGTTCAATCGTATGCCTCTCCATCTTTGAAAATATCTAAAGACTTAGGCAGACTTACTGAAGTGGAACCCTCTTATTCAATAGCTGACGGAATATTGGTCAAGTCACCCTCCCTCACTACCTTTGAGGTAGTGAGGGAATACGTCGATGACATAGTACTCGTGGACGATGAGGAAATAGCAACTTCCTTGGTTCTCTTACTAGAGCGGTCTAAAACAGTAGTAGAGCCCGCAGGCGCAGCGTCCCTAGCTGCACTTCTATCTGGAAAGGTGAAAGCTGAGGGTAAGAAGGTCATAACGGTGTTAAGCGGAGGAAATATTGACATGTCTCTTATGGCGAGGATAGTCGATAAGACACTCTATAAAACTAAGAGGATAGTCAAGGTCAAAGTCATGGTTCCTGACAAACCTGGTTACTTGAATAAGGTTCTGAGCTACGTAGCCCAAATTAGAGGTAACGTGATAGACGTGATTCACGATAGGATCAGTAGCGATGTGAGGCCTGGATATACAAAAATTTACGTTATGTTTGAGGTCGCTGAGCAGGAGGCTTTGGGTACCTTCCTCACGAAACTTCAGAGTGAAAACATAGAGGCCAGGCTGATAGAGTAGAAGACGTCAAGGAAGGAGTTAAGTAACGTTTTTAAGACAGTTTCCCATTTTAACGCTTGTCGATCCAAATGGAATTTACTATCTAGGTCCGGAGGGAAGTTTCTCCCACGAGGCGGCCTTGAGGATACGTGGACAACGGACTCCAGTTACATCTATAACAGAGATATTTGATGCTGTAATGAGAGGAGGTCTAGGCGTCGTTCCAGTCGAGAACACGTTGGAGGGTCCAGTGAATGAAACTTTGGACAACCTTTACAATAGGGATGAGATATTCGTAAACTTTAGGATAGATCTACCAATAAGGCTCGTGTTAGCGGCCAGAGAGGGGACACGATTGGAGGATATAGATACAGTGTTTTCACACAACCATGCTATTCATGAGGCCAGATCCTGGTTATTGAAGGCTGGTTTAACCAACTTAGTACCAGTTGAGAGCACTTCTAAAGCAGCCAGGATGGCTCTCAACGAGCCTAGGTCTGCAGCCGTATGTTCGGAGTTGGCTTCGAGGATATATGGCCTCAAAGTACTCGCGAGAGACATTCAAGACGGAGTAAATATCACCAAGTTCATTGTGATCTCCAAAAATTATACAGACCAAGGTGATAAGAGCATAATCTTCTTCACCGTCCCAGACAGGCCAGGAGGTCTTTATATGGCACTGGAGAAATTTTATAAGAAAAATATTAACTTAACAATGATATACTCTAGACCTACGAAGGTGATTCCGTGGAATTACTATTTCTACTTGGAGTTTGAAGGAGACATAAGGAGCGCCGAAAGGTCAGGCCTCATCCAAGACCTGAGGGGATCCACGCTTGAACTAAAAATAAAGGGAAGCTATAGGACCCTTTAGTCACATTACTATGCCAGGTTTTAAATTATCGAGACTGAACAGTAACATGTAACTCTTGGCTCCTGTGAGCTTCACCGCGTTTTTCGATACCTCTCCAATTATTCGTTTATCCTTTCCGTGGATCATACAGTAACAAAGGTAATCCCAAGGCTTATTGCTTTCCCTCAGCACTACGTGAGTAGCCTCATTAAGGTTTTCCGCTATTTTTTCACAGGATTTCTCTATATTATCGGTGTTTACTAATAACATAGCGTTTTCCTTTATACCTACCTTCTCCCCGTTGAGTGTAGCACCGTAATCCTTGATGACATGTTTTTTCCTGAGTTCCCCAATGAGCTCAACCAGTTCCTCTTCAGAGTAACCGAATCTTTCCGCGATACCTCTGAAGGGCCTCTCGGCTATTGGAAGGGGATAAGACAGAGCCTTCAATAACTCTAAGTTCAGTCCCATCTCTTCTGCCGTTGGAATTTTCTCTGGTGTCTTCTCAGTCTTACTCCAGGAGACCCCTCTGATTACGTCGTATTTAACGCTTAATTTCAAATTTCTTTTGGAGAACAGGATTACATAATCCCGAGCTCCTACATCCTCCATGAGGCTCATGACCTTTCTTTCAAGTGATTCCCTAGAGTCAGCCTTAAGGACGTACCACACATTATATCTGGGGTGATTTCTAATGAAGTTATGAGTCAGTTCCCTTATGTGAAGTGCTTCTCTCCTGAATTTGTCCAGATTTTCTGGAGGAATATCGGCAGCGATCAGTGCCCCTTCCATCCCTTTAGCCCTAAAGTTGACATACATCCCTATTCTCTTTATTACCTCAGCATCTATCAGTCTGTTGATCATGTTAAGCGTCTCTCTGACAGGAATTCTCAGTTTGTCCGAAATGATGTTAAATGGTTCGGGGTGGAGAGGGAACTCATATTGTAATTCCATGAGTAATTTAGCTTCCTTCTCCGAAAGGCTCATAGGTTATATGAAGGGTTGATGGTTAAAAATAATGTGATTAGGAGTAGCCGTTGTTAGTAGTTCCGATAGACTGTGAAATTTATACTCTTTGTATGTAAGTTCAATTGTAATGCTGAAACCTAAGGAAGTGTACCAAAACCGGAAATATCCTACCGCACGTTGCAGAGCTACGTTAAGAAGGGTTACATTAAACCAGTACTAGAGACCGGGAAGTGGAGGTTCGGGGAGGACGTGGAAAAGTTGATGAGAATTGTTAGGAAGAGGAAAGTAGTATTATACGCTAGGGTATCATCAAATACACGAAAGGACGACTTGATAAACCAAGTTAAATACCTTGAGGAGAACGTTAAAGAACGACCAAGTGATAACCGACGTGGGATCTTCATTGAACTTGAAGAGGAAGGGGTTCCTCAACTGAGGATGATACTCAACAATGAGGTGTCAAAAGCCATACCTTATCCCGAAAGGTCGGCAGGACTTTCAGGTGTGAGAGGTGTGGTTTCACCCTAGACAGACAACTGAACGCGTCCCTGAATATCTACCTCAAGATGTGCGGGTTTCCCCACCTCTTTCTTACTCTCACTGGGAGTATGTGGGTTTAGGTTCCCCCGCTAAGGGGGCGGAGGAGTAACGGGTTTCCCCGTGACCCCGGTGAAGCCCAAGGGCTGAGAATTGGATACAAATTCATGAAAATTCAATGAAGCCCAAACCCCCACAGACGGATGTACTAATAGGGCTAGACCTCGGTTAATTTGAACTCAACGACAAGTTGCTTTACATCAAGATCTATGAAAATTTAGATGAGAAAAATGTTACAAGAGGAATTAGTGCAGGTAATCTATACCTAGCTTATTAAGTATGCCTCTAGCTGCCAATATTCCAGTAGCAGCTGCTATGTTTATTCCTCTGGATAGTCCGGCTCCGTCTCCCGCTGCATAAAGGTTATCCACCACGGTCTCCATATTGCTATCGACTACCGCTCTCATGCTGTAATATTTAATTTCAGGTGCGTAAAGCAAGGTATTGGACGAATATATCCCTGATGCAACGTTGTCAAGCCTCTCTAAACCTTCTATCAAGTCAGAGACTACCCTGTAGGGCATACCCATACTTATATCCCCTGGAGTGACGTCCCTAAGCGTGGGTTTAACCGTAGACCTACCTATTCTCTCCCACGTGCTCCTTCTTCCCTTCTCGAAGTCGATGAGTCTCTGAAGGATGGGCTTCTCACCTCCCAGTCTGGTCATCAGTCTGGCCACGCTTTTTCCGTACTCTATGGTATCTTCGAGGGGATCTGACAATTTTATCGTTGCTAAAAATGCGAAATTGGTATTTCTACTTTTCTTGTCGACATATGTCTCACCGTTGACGCCGATTGTTCCATCATCATAGACTTCCTTCATTATGAAGCCTCCTGGGTTTACGCAGAAAGTCCTGACCTTGTCGTCATACTTCCTCGAATACATTATTATCTTGGGATCCCACACAGCGGAGGTCAGCTCTTCCGTTATGAATGATTCTACCTCTACCCTGACCCCTATGTCAAGGGGCCCAGAGATCATGTCTACACCTAATTTCTTTGCCTGATCGTAGAACCATTTGGCACCTGATCTTCCAGGAGCAGCTAACACTATCTTGGCTTCCAGTTCCCCCTTGTTGGTCTTCAGATTGAAGATGTTACCCTTCTTACTTATAGTATAGACTTCAGTGAGCTCCGAAATCTTTATTCCCTTTCTCTCAACATAGTTAGTCATCTCCTCAATTACAACGGGACTCTTGTCTGTGCCTATATGCCGTTGAAGTATAGGAACGAATTCGGCTCCAGCCTTGGCCGCACGTCTCTGAATTTCCTTGACTTTCTCCTCATTGGGTCTAAACAATCTATCCTTGGGTGCTCCGAACTTAACGAAGACGTCGTCAACGTAATTAACGAGTTGTTGCGCTTTGTCCCAACTTCTCATGAGCTCATGAAGCTCTCCTCCTATGTCGGGCCTTAAGTTAATTATTCCGCTACTGAAAGTTCCAGCTCCACCTAAACCATAATTGATGTGACAAGGGGTGCAGAAGGTACACTTCTCCTTTGGAGAAAGGAGAGGACAACTCCTCTTTGAGGCCCTGACACCTTTATCTATGAGCAGAACCTTATAATCCGAGTCTTGAGGCAAGGCATTAGCTATCTCGTAAGAGGCGAAGAGTCCGGCAGGACCTCCTCCTATTATGACCACGTCGTACTCCATTTCACTCACCCAGTTTCTCCTTTCTTAGGTCAATCATATCTAACGAGTCTTCTCCAGTTCCTATCAGTGTTACTGGAACTTTTAGTTCATTCTCGATGTTTTCTATCCAATTCCTCGACCCAGCAGAAAGCTTGGAGTAGTCGCGTACGTGCTTGTCCTGTTTAAAGATGGCGTCCAGTTTTGTTATAGCGACTTGGGTAGCAGAGTTAAGTCTTACTGCCCTCTTGGCTAAGCTAATGTTGAAAGGAGCAACCCTCCTAGGTCTTCCGGTGACAGTGCCCTTCTCCACGAGTCCCATCTCTTCCGCTTTCTCCCTAGGAAGTTCTCCTTCTAAGTATCCCTCTCCCACTCTACTCACAAAGGACTTAAACACAACTATAACGTCTCTCACGTACTTGGGCCCAACTCCCACTTCGCTGAGAACCCCGCCAGCAGTGGTGTTCCTGCTCGTGACAAAGGGGTACTCCCCATGGAATAAACTCAGGTAGGTTCCTTGGGTTCCCTCAGCTATTACACTGTTACCTTCACGTATGGTCTCAATTATGGTTTCTGGGACGTCACCTATCACGCTTTCCAGCTCCCGAAAGTCCTTAGCCAACCTGAGCTTTCTTAGGACTCTCTTGGACTCTGCAGTCCCTACCCCTTGTCCGGTACTGCCTATGATCTTCATCAGAAATTCGTCTCTTTGTTCCTCCAACACCTCCGCTTTTGTTATGATGCCCACATGAGGGTCAATTAGTATTCTTGACTTGGAGTTGGTTTCCTCAAGTTCCTTCTCAAGCTGTTCAATTGAAGTTAAGAGCCCAGGTCCCAGGGCCAACTTAACGTTTGGGTTGACGAACGCTGAGGGAATCACTCGTATCTTCCAAGTCCTGCCCTGATAATTGACTGTATGCCCAGCGTTTATGGAACCGGTTCTCACGGCGAGGGTATAGCCACCCTTTAAGCCTAGGTAAGAAGCAACTTTCCCCTTGCCTTCATCTCCATAGAATCCTCCCACCAAAATATCTAGCATTAGACACCGTTTTGAATAGTGACTTCCTTAAGTATAAAAACGTCACTTGCCGTAATCTGTCATTACAAAATCCATTAGTTCAGTGGAGTGATCCACCCAGAGTCGAGAAAATTATAATCATAAACTTTCGTTGTGGCAATACTCCTGTTAAGTGCTTTAGCTAAGGATCATCTCCTCCCGTTTCTTTAGGATTCCTTCTTTTATTTCTATGGCAATCCTACGGCCTAAACTGATCGGTTTACCGAAATAGAGTTTAGAGTACTGGCTCCCTATCCCCATGTAGGCGTTGGTTCCCCCACCTATCCTTGGGGCAACGTCGAAGACTACAGTCTCAAGTTCTGGAGTAACTGCAAGTTGTAATGTGAAAGGTCCTATTATGCCAGGGGGTTCTAGTCTCTTAGTGGCTTCAACGAAGGAATAGCCGAGCTCAAAAAGTTTCTCTAGGAGACTCTCCCTTATGGTGACTGGTTCATGGCCTACCTCGATAAGCCGAGGTAACTTCCCTAACTTCAGTTGAACTTCGGCCGGCAACCTATAGAGGGAATCCCAGTCTGTCTGTATTCTTCTATCTATACTAATAATTTCTACTCTATCAAACAAAGGAGAATAAAAGTAATTAACATTAAAATGGGCTCCAAAAACAAACTCTTCTATTACCATAGATTTGAGACTCTCGTTATCTATTATTCCGTCCCTAAGCATTGTTCTTATTTTGTCCTCTAGGTCACCTCTGTCTACGGCTAGTAGAAACCCTCTTTCCACCCTTCTTTTGGCTTCAGGCATCTTTACTATCACAGGTCCCTCCACGTTATCTATCGAGAAGGTCTTAGGTCTTCTAATTTTGGCTTCGTCCAGTATTCTGTAATAGTTTTTCTCTCCAATCCTTTCCTCCCATCTAAGAATTCTCCTATTTCCGAAGAACCTAACGTTCATGGTCTCTATGGCATCATAACCGAGATAGACTGCCATACTCCGATTCGGCACGATGACTGCATCGAGCTCCACGAGCCTGCGCTGAACTACCTCACTGGAGATCTCCCTAAAGTCGTTCAAGACGATACACTCATCTACGACTCTTCTGAATTCTAAGTAAGGTCTTTCTCTCCCCTTTTTGCACAGAGCTATTGTCCCAAAACCTTCATCTTTAGCCCCATCAAAAACGTCCAGTGCTGAATGGCTGGCCAGAGCCGAGATCCTCACTACGTGGTCACCTCTGCTAGCTTGTTCCTCTCCATAGCTAGATTTATTTCTCTCGCTATTCTCCTTCCGACACTCATGGGTTCGTCCCAATAAAGCCAGCTGTAGGGACTCCCGTAGGTGTAAAGATTAGTGCCAGCAACTATCCTCCCAGAGAATTCGAACACCACGACGTCCAACTTATCCGTTACGATGCTCTCTAGGCAAAACGGACCTATCATCCCTGGAAAAACCAGTTCCCTGGTAGTATTGACGAACCTTTCGGCGTAATCGAAGACCGAAGGTAATATGCTCTCTCTAGCCACGGCTGGAATATTTCCAGCCACCACGAAGGTTGGATCGATCCTCATATCTGGTGGTAGCCTTCTTAGCCCATCCACATTCGTTTCATACCTGATGTCTATCCCAGTTATCTCCACTCTACTTAGGATAGGACTATAAAAGAACTGAAAGTACATGGGAATTCCAACAATATACTCCTGGATAATCAGGTCAGACTTATCCTTAATCATTCCTGACTTCAGTAGGTCATTAATACCCCTCTTTACCTCCTCCTTCGTCCTCGCTAAGAAGTAACCTTTGCCTCCCTTGGCTCCTGGTAGCTTGACTATGACAGGCCTGTCCACATCTTCTTCGTCCTCGAACTTCTCAGGAACCTTAATCTTGCTACGTTCCAGAAGGCTCATTTTTTTATGCTGGTTCGCCTCCCAAGGGAACAGTTTCCTATTACCGAAAATAGGAACAGTTATCTTGCTAACCCTATCCATACCGAGATATTCAATCAGACTTCCATGGGGCACGAATACAGAGTTGCGGAAGCTGTTTATCCCTAGTACGGCCTCATCCTCATTACTGTAACTGTAAAAGTTGTCGATAAAAGCAAATCGTCTATAGAAATTTTCTCTGGAATAATTCGCTATTATTCCAGTTTCAAAACCCTCCTTTTTAGCTCCGTGGAGGATCTGCAGAGAGGAGTGGCTGGCTAGAGTCGTGATCAGCATTTTCCACAACTATCAACATAAAGAGGACATTTTTAAGCTTCCCGAAACTTTCCATCTCATGGATTACGTGTGTCCGCTGGATTGGAGGTATGGTAGTGAAGAGATGAGAAAGATCTTTGAAAGGGAGTCCGTACTGAAGTATAGAATAAGGGTAGAGTTGGCTCTACTTAATACCCTCTCCGAGTTAGGTTATCTCCCTAAGACGGACGTCGAGCTTGTGAGCAGAGTAGCTTCTAAGGTAACCCCAGAAGAAGTAGATATCTTAGAGGCCAAGTTGGGCCACGACATCATGGCGATGGCCGTGGCAATTGCCGACAAGGCTGGTGAGGCAGGCAGGTTCGTTCACTTCGGAGCAACCAGCTACGACATAGTGGACACAGCATATGCCCTCATGCTTAAGGACGCGTTGAGCATATTGAAGAGCAAACTGGTTAACGCATTAGAGGAATTGAAGGACATGGCTTTAAACTACCGAGACATGATAATGGTGGGAAGGACTCACGGGCAACACGCACTCCCCATAACTTTTGGATTTAAGGTCGCTAACTACCTGTATGAGCTGAGTCGGTCCCTAGAGAGAATAGTCGAGACCGAGAAGAGGGTAATAAGGGGAAAGATGAGTGGGGCTGTGGGTACTATGGCTGCTTGGGGAGATAAAGGGATTCTGATAGAAGGCGCTACGCTTAAACAATTGGATCTAGAACCCCACTTCATCACTACACAGGTAGCTCCAAGGGACGGCTTCGCGGAGCTGCTTTCTAACCTGGCGATTCTTGGATCTGTGCTAGAGAGGTTTGCCCTTGAAGTTAGAGAACTTATGAGGCCAGAAATAATGGAACTAGCTGAAGGAGTAGGAGGTAGGGTAGGGAGTAGTACCATGCCGCAGAAGGAGAACCCAGTTACGTCCGAGAAGATCTGCGGCCTCTCGAGGATCCTTAGGGGACTGGTTGTGGCTCAGATGGAAAATATCCCTTTGTGGCACGAGAGGGATTTAACCAACAGCTCTAGTGAGAGAATAACTATCTCCCATGGTCTTCTGATCATCGATGAGATGCTGGAAAGTTTCTTAGAGCTCTTGAAGGGGTTGAGAGTGTTCCCGGAGAACATGATGAGGAACCTCAAACTAACTAAAGGTACAATAATGGCAGAGAGTCTTATGGTTAGGCTGACCCTCAAGGGCCTTCCAAGACATAAGGCGCATGAGATAGTAAGTAAACTATCTAGAGAGGCTTGGAGGTCCGGAAGGGAACTTTATGAGGTGGCCTTAAATGATCCTTCAATCAGATCATCTTTCACCCCTGATGAGTTGAGGACAATCCTAGATCCCTCAACGTATCTAGGGATGTACAGGCAGCTCATCGAGAGGACTATTGCGTTTTACGAGAAGGTTAAGGAGAGTTCCGGAGTAACAGTTTAATATGCCTCAAAACCGATTTTTAGTTGCCGCTGTAGCTCAGCTGGTAGAGCGCCGGCCTCGTATCGTGGAGTGAGAGCCGGTGGTCGCGGGTTCAAATCCCGCCGGCGGCTTCACGGTGAACTCGGATGAAAATGAAGGATATTGGGGAACATGAGTTTATTTCTAAAATAGTCTCGAAATATATATCTTCAAACCCTTATTCTGACGTATATGTTCAGGATAACATAGCCCTCAAAATAGATGGGTTTCCGTTGAAGTATTCGTTTCCTTTCATGGATTCCTACGATTTAGGGTGGAAGGCTGTAGTGGCTACCCTTAGCGATCTAATATCATTTGGGTCGATACCAGTAACTGTTTTGGTTTCTATTGGCGTGAATCCAGAGATAGAGATATCGGAAGTGGAAAACATGTTAAAGGGAATAAATGACGCATGCGCCTACTATAACGCCAAATTCGGAGGCGGCGATACCAATTCCGCTAATGGCTCTGGATGGATAGACGTGTCGGCCTATGGGGTCCTATCATGTAAGGAGAGGCCGGTGCCAGTTCCAGGCGATTTAGTCTATATGACTGGAGAAATAGGATTAACAACAATGGTCTTCATGGAACTCCTTTATAAGAATGTAGGAGTTCTGCCTAAGGAGTCTGTGGACAGAATACGACATCCCGTCATTCCTAGGTCGTTAATCAAGGCCAATGAGGAACTATGCGAAACAGTGTCGGTTTCATCCGATGTGAGCGATGGATTACTAATTACGCTACATAAACTCACGAAATTAACCAACCTCGGAATGGAGTTATGGAAAATACCGCTCGCTACCGTGGCGGAGGAGTTCATGTCATCTAAAGGCTTGCCCCTCGAAGAATTATTGAGAGTTTCTGGCGAAGAATACGAAACAGTCTTCCTTGTGAAGAAAGAAAGCGAGCCTCTCTTCACACACATCATGAAGAAGTGGGGGATACGAGTAACGAAGATAGGTAAGCTCGTAGAATCGCCTTTAATTCGATTGGGGAATAAGGAAATAGAAGTGCATGGATGGGATAATTTCAAGGGATGGTTTTAACCATCTAAACCACTTATAGAGTGAATATACTTATATACATTTCACGGTAGAAGTGTAGAAGAGAAATCATGGCTCAAGCTGAAACTGAGGCTAACAGAGGGTTCAGGTTATTGCCTGCACCTTCAAAATTCGAGGATGGAGTTGTAAAGTTTGGCGATAGGGACATTAAGATTGGTGGGCCTCTCCCCAAACTCGCCAGTGACGAAAAGCTAATTAGGGTAACTCACTCGTTGTGTCCGGCCTGTTATAGGCTCCTCCCAGCTACTATTTTCGAAAAGAACGAAAAAATGTACATCAGGAAAATTTGTCCCGAACATGGTGAGTTCGAAGATCTATATTACGGAGACGTAGGAATGTACTATAAGTTCGATTACTGGGAATATGAGGGAAAGGGGCCTAAGGTACCATACGTTGATCTCAAGTCTCCATGTCCTTATAACTGCGGACTTTGCCCGATGCACCATCAGCATTCCGCTTTAGTGAACTTGGTCATCACCAATAGGTGTGACCTTTCGTGTTGGTATTGTTTCTTCTATGCAGAGAAGGCTGGATACGTCTTTGAACCCACGCTGGAACAGATAAAATTCATGGTAGATCAATTGAAGAGGCAAGACACTACTCTAGTTATCCAAGTCACTGGAGGGGAGCCGACCCTAAGGGAGGACATCATTGAGATCATAAGGCTACTTAGAGAGACGGGAGTTAAGCACATTCAGCTCAACAGTTGGGGGGGAACGTTTGCGAAGATGTATATGGCAGACCCTGACAAGGCAATAAGGTACGCCATAGCCCTGAGGGAAGCCGGAGTAAACACGGTATACATGAGCTTCGACGGTACGACAAGAAAGACCAATCCTAAGAATCATTGGGAAGTCCCCTATACGTTTGAGGTATTTAGGAGAGCCGGGATCACGAGCGTGGTATTGGTACCTACAGTGATAAAGACCGTTAATGATCATGATCTAGGTAACATCGTCAAATTTGCAGCTCGGAATATGGACATAGTGAGGGCGATAAACTTCCAGCCCGTGAGCTTAACTGGAATGATGAAGAGAAACATGAGAGCTAAGTTTAGGATTACGATACCTGAGGTGTTAAAGAACGTAGAGGATCAGACTGACGGAGAGATAACGAGGGACAGTTGGTATCCTATAGGTACATCAGTGGTGTTCTCAAGACTTGTGGAAGCCCTGACGGGTAAGGAGCAGTTCGAGATGGCCAACCACCCAAGTTGCGGTGCCGGAACCTACGTTTACGTTGAGTGGAGAGAAGGTCAGCCACACTATATACCCATATCTAAATTCATTGATCTGGAGGGTCTGCTCGAATACTTCAAGGAGAAGTCTGAAGAGCTAAAGGAGGGAGCTAACAAGTACTGGGTCGGCGCGAAGATACTCTATAACATAAGGAAGTTCATAGACAAGGAGAAGGGACCAAAGGACTTCGATGTGTTTAAAATGCTATACAGCGTAGTCATGAACCACAACTACGAGGCGTTGGGAGAGTGGCATTACAGGACGTTGTTCTTGGGAACTATGCACTTCATGGATCTCTATAACTACGATATCCACAGAGTAATGCGCTGCGACATCCACTACGTCGTTCCTGACGGGAGAGTGATACCGTTCTGCACCTATAACGTTCTTAATGATTTATACAGGGATAAGGTTCTAAAGGAGTACCAGATACCCTTAGATGACTGGATAAAGAAGCACGGAGAGAACAGCCTTGGAGACGCCATGAAGTACCGAAGAGTAGCAAGTACACTAGAAAAGGGAGAGATATACAAGACCACCTACGCTGGGTTTGAATAGATACGATAAGTTTAACCTTTAATTTATTTAATTTTGTACTTTAATATTATTTCTTTTCCGCATTGGCAAAAGTATGAGTTCTCGAGAACAAGCCTCGGTGCATCCTTACCTGGGAAGCCCTCGCCTTGAAAGACGTTAACTCCTTCTCCAAATATCGTGGGTGATATTGTGAGCCTGAGTTCATCTACGCAACCTTCCCTCAGTAGAGCCCAATTTAGCTTGCCTCCACCCTCAACCATTACCTTCCTTACATTAAAGTGTTCTCCAAGATCCGTTATGATATCGCAAACTGTTCCGAATCTCCTCACGATAACTCCCCGACTAATGAACTCCCTAAGTTGAGGACCATCAGCTTTGGTGTAAAGAATGGTCGTGGGAGGCGTTTGAAAAACTCTATAGGAAGGATCTAAGTTTCCAGACTCACTTACAATTACCCTTACAGGATCCTTTCCTTTGAAGTACTTTAATTTAAGGGATGGATTATCCACCCTTACGGTGTTTGCCCCGACCATTACAGCGTCGACCTCTGATCTCAGCACATGTTGTCTTATTTTGTCGTATGGGCAACTTAATTCACTGAACCCGTCCCTTGAGGCGAGTCTACCGTCAATACTCATTGTGCTGGAGATTATGACGAATGGCCTCATACTAGGGATTTGACGGTTCTTAGACTATAAAACCAAACCCTCAAATCACACCTATCTCTGATTTCGCACTCTACACAACAATTGTAGCAAATATCGATCCCCTTTATTCTACAAGACTTGAGAACTTTAGGTCTATTACACACTCCACAATACTCCTCGTATACCATACTAGACACGCACGTAGTCGTATAGGCCTAACACATATTTAATCTTTGGAGATATTGGCCTCAACTTTGATGCCCCAACGAAGAGGTTTTCGCCAAACTTAACGAGAATGGAACCTGGGGTAGGAGAACCACTCCTGATGATCTCCACATCTCCTATCCTCATTTGATTATCTCTTATAACTAAAGAAATACGCGAAGGTTTATACTTCGTATTCCCGCAGTTACCGTGTCTGACCCCAACTGAATCTAGTTCGTGCACTACAACTTTTACTCCCAAAACTTCTGAAATAAAAGAAGTACCGGCAGCAGCGTCCCTTAAACAGCTGGTCAATATGAGGTAGTCAACCCTGCTCTCCCCACGAGAGATCTCCAAAACGTTTCTGATCACGTTTACGGGATCCTCGATCCCCCCAGTATCTATGAGGATAGTCGCCGAATCGGTCTGAAGAAGATAAGCGTTAGACTCGTTTCCTTGCTCCCTAGAGCCTACAAGATAAACGTTCCTTCCCAGCTTAGCTACGCTCAAATCTTAAACATGACCTCCGTAGCGTAATTGGTCAGATCTCTAATTGAAGACTCTTGGGCCACGATAAGGAGGATTCCAGCAACAGTACCTCCCCCCTTCGATATCAAACTTATGGAGGACCTAATGGTTTTCCCAGTTTTCATCACGTCGTCAACAATTAGTATTCTATCGTCTTTTGAAACAAAATTCTTCCTCACGTATACGTTAGTTACTACACTATCTGCCTCCTTCATGCTCTCTTCTAAGTACTCCAGATATATGGAGTCCTTATGTTTCTTGGCAACGAGGAGAGGCTTGCCCAGGATCATTGATGCCATAGTGGCGAAGGGAACCCCGTTTGTGGCTATGCTGAACACTTTGTCCACTCTGCCGAACTTGGAAAGTATAGGCTCCATGGCGAGCCTCAATAGGCTCGGATAGTGGAGAAGCTCAGAGGTGTCTATGAAAGAGTCTGGATATATCTTTATTTTGTCCTTGAAGAATTTCTGGAGAAAATCTCTGTTCGTGGTCCAGCTTAGCAGCTCTCTGGCTTGCTGCTCACTTGGCACCGTTGTTCCGTTTACGTACCTACATAATAGACTCTCCTGAAGACCGAAGATTCTTGAAAGCTCTTTGTAAGTATAAGTCCTTTTCAGTTCCCTCAGTATATCTATCGCTAGCAGCCTTTCTCTCATCTCCCTATCTTTGCTTGTATTTTGCATCAACGATATATCACCCTCCGCATAACATGCTAAAGGATGATTGGGATTTTAAGTGCTGAGAAAGTGATGATAAACCCACGCCCTGACTATACACCAAGCTTTCTCCTTATCAATTCATTTACGAGTTTAGGATCGGCCCTCTTGCCAGTCTTCCTCATCACCTTGCCTACAATGTAGTTAGCCACCTTAGGGTCTTTCTTAACTTTCGTGACTAGCTCGGGCTCTTCTGTGATAACTTCCTCAATTATAGTCTCTATCAGCTTCTCATCGGATACTCTGGTTAATCCTAACTCATCTACTATCTCCCTAGGCATCTTCCCCTCAAGGATAATCGTGGGCAGAATTTCCTTTGCTATTTTTATCGTAATAACGCCTGAGTCTAACAACTGCATCAGTTGTACTATATGTTTTGGAGTAGCCTTGGAGTCGCTAAGTTTCATGTTCCTATCGTTTATCCATCTGAGATAGTCGTTAATGAGAAGGTTCGAGAGTCTCTCGTAATCCTTCACTTCAGCGGAAGCGGCCTCAAAAAGATCTGCTAATGCCTTATCCATGACGAGCACAGTGGCATTATATTTGGAAATACCATACTGTTTTGACAATCTTTCAATTCTTGAGTCAGGTAATTCTGGAAGAGTTTCCTTCACTCTTTCAATATACTCCTTCGTTATCGGAAGAGGAGGTAGATCTGGATCTGGGAAGTATCTATAATCCTCGTCCGTTTCTTTGACTCTCGAAGATACAGTAACTTTCCTGTCCGAATCCCAATGTCTAGTCTCTCTCTGAACCTTAAGACCCTGGAGTATTGCTGCTCTTTGTCTAGCAGACTCGTATTCTATTACGTCCTTCACATCGCTAGGCGACCCTACATTTTTAACTTCTACTCTCTCCCCACCAGTGACTGAGATGTTCACATCAGCCCTCATGGACCCCTCTATGCTACAGTCACAGACATCAAGGTGTTCCAGGATGGACTTTAATTTATCAAGGAAAGATTTAGCCTCCTTGGCATCCTCTATGTCGGGTTCAGTTACGATCTCCAACATTCCTATCCCAGATCTATTATAGTCTAGGAGAGTGTAGGGACTAGTCAAGATAGAGCCAGTAGGATAGACGCTCTTGGCAGGATCTTCCTCGATATTTATTCTCCTTATCCTAATCTTTTTCTCTCCTAACCACACTGCCCCGTTCTTAGCTATAGCTGCAGTTCCAGGGCCGTCATATTGCGATATTTGATAATTCTTGGCCATATCTGGATAAAAATAATGCTTTCTAGAGAACATTAATGAAGGTGCTATATCACATCCTAATGCTAAAGCAACCATAATCGCCTTCCTGAGGGCCTCCTCATTTAGGACTGGAATCGCCCCAGGCAAACCCAGGCATACTGGACACACATCAGAATTTGGGTCAAGATTTACATAGTTAGACGGGCAGGAACAAAACAGTTTAGTCTTAAGCGAGGTTATATGAACATGTACCTCGAGGCCAACCTTTATTTTAAGTTCCGAGCTCATCATAGATCACCTGAGGGAAAACGCTCTCGGTAAAAGTTCTCTCAAGGAACTCTTGAGAAGTTTACCTCTTTCGTCTAGGGTAAGTACCTCAATATCACTGTCAAACTCGTGTAAGACTTGTCTGCAAGCTCCACAAGGAGAGATGCCCTTTCCTTCGGCTGTCACTACTGCAATCTTCTTAAAGTTTTTATAGCCCATGGAGATCGCTGCAAACACCGCGACCCTTTCTGCACACATTGATAACCCATACGATGAGTTTTCCACATTTGTTCCAGTGATTATCTTGCCCTCAGTGGTAAGGATCGCAGCCCCTACTCTTATTCTAGAATAAGGCGAATAGGAATTTTTAGCTGTCTCCATTGCACTCCTAATTAACTGTTCATCCGAAGGATCTGTCACCAGCGTCACCTAGTCCAGGAATTATGTATCCCTTACTATTAAGTTCAGGATCTACCGAAACTGTAAAAAGCATCACGTTTGGGTGCCTCTCCAAAATTCTCCGGACTCCGTACTTAGATGCAATAACTGAAGCTATTATCATCCTCTTTGGCGAAGATTTGCTAACCTTTTCAATAACCTTAAGCATAGTGCTGGCCGTTGCAATCATTGGATCCGCAACTATCACCACATCATTTTCAGTTATTCTAGGAATTTTTTCATATGAAATTATTATTTCCATTTCTTTCGGGGGCTCAGGGGCCTCAATTTCTTTTCTAGACGCAGCAATGATACCTTGTCTAGCTGCAGGGAATGCCTTTAATAGACCCTCAACTAATGGAGTAGCTGCCCTTAACACGTTTATAATTACAATATTATCCAAATCCCTAATTACGACACCCCTGGTAGTAACCCCCAGTGGGGTTCTTACCGTGACGTAATCAAAGTCCAGATAGTTAGCGATCTTATAGCCCATAAGCCTTCCAAGTCTCACCATACCCTTCCTGAACATTACTTGATCTGTCCGTTCGTCCCTAAGTTGTGTGAGTATATGTAAAAATAAAGGTTCTTCCAGGAGAACAAGAGGCATGAAGTTACCTCTTTGTGGTGAGCTTCCTTGCCTCTCTTTCAGTTTCTCTGAGTATTACAATATCTCCTAGCCTCACTGGTCCCTTAATGTTTCTGGTGAGTATCCTTCCTTTGTCTCTACCCTCAAGAACCCTTACTCTAACTTGAGTAACCTCTCCAGTAACTCCCGTTCTATCCAGGATTTGGATTACTTCTGCTGGGAATCCGAACTCCTCTATTATGGAAGAGGTCTGTTGCTTCTCGCTCATTATTCCTAACCTCTAATAAGGTAATAGCAATTCACTTATATACTTCACTCAGAGTGTTAAGATGAGTTCATATGGTTTCGTCGCATAGGTGCAGCTTTTGTGGCACAGAGATACCGCCAGGAACTGGTATGATGTACGTTAAAAATGACGGGACTATTTTATGGTTCTGTTCAAGTAAGTGCAGAAAATATATGCTAATTCAAAGAAAGGACGCTAAAAGGCTCAAGTGGACAGAGGCTTACTCGAGGGTTAGATGATGTCTCTGCAAAAGACGTTCGTTATGATCAAGCCAGACGGAGTGAAGAGAAAGCTGGTGGGTGAAATAATAGGCAGAATAGAAAGAAAGGGCTTGGACATAATTGCCATGAAATTGGTGAAGATGTCTAAGGAGGCTGCAGAAAAGCTCTACGAGGAACACAAAGGGAAATCGTTCTATCAAGACCTAGTGAGTTATATCACTTCAGGACCGGTTCTCTGCATGGTTGTAGCTGGAGACGAGGCTGTAGCAGTGATGAGGAAAATGATCGGTGCTACTGATCCTAAGGAAGCATCTCCAGGAACCATAAGGGGAGACCTAGCTTTGTCTAAAGGAGAGAACGTAATCCACGCTTCAGACTCAGAAGAGAAGGCAAAAAAGGAGATGTCGATATTCTTTTCCGATAGCGAGATCATAGCTGGATAGTCGCACCGTAGAGCGGATTCTCCGTTCTCTTTATCTTTATTATTTCCTTTACGACCTGAAGCATATCGTCAGTTACGACTTCCCTGAAGTTCGTGAACAACGTCTCTAGGTCGTCGGCAGGTACGTCGGTGTAGAGTACCTCTCCCTCCTGGATATGTCTTCCGACCATAATGTTCCCCCTTATAGACAACGCTACTTCCATTCCCGCGGTGGCTTTATCTACGTTCTTCTTGTTGTCCTGGATACCTAAGACCTCACCTATTCTCTTCCCGTCTTCCTTCATTAATGGATATTTAGGCCTTATTATTCCACCTAAGACCTGAACCCCTACTATGACTGGATCACTCCTTCTAAATACATAGCCAGGAAGCAACTTTATCTTCCCCGGTAAGATCAACGAGTCTAAGGTTCTCCTCTTCTTCCTCTCTCTAACTTCGGTTAGGTAGCGTTGAACTTCGTCTATCAATTGATATATAATATCACTATATATTATTTTAACTTTAGAAACGTCCAGCCCAGGCAAGACCTTGACTCTAAAAGCTGCAATCAAATTAAGCTCCTCGCTCTCCTTTCCTGAAAGTTCTGCCTCCATCACGTCCCTTTTACTTATAGGCCCTATATCCGCCACCCTCACAGGGATTCCCAATCTTTCAAATGCTGCCACAAGCGACTCAAGAGATCCTAAGCTGTCTGCCTTCACAACTATTCCTGAAATATTTTTTGAGAATCTAACTTGTGACATCTCCTCCTCAATGCTCTTTTTAAATTCCTCGATTTTTTCAAAAGAGTCCACAGAATATAGTGGAGATCCAGCCAGGGCCTCCTCCAAACCAGGTGCAGAGATCTTCACTCCTGCTGCAGCAACAACTTCATCGATACTTCTGAAGCCACTCTTCGCAATACGCATGTCTTGTAGTGGTGCAGGAACGAAGATGTTTCTGACCTTAGTTGTAATAACACCATTAATTCCTCCCAGGAGTATGGTATCATTTCTCTTCAAGATACCATCATAGATGATCACATCAATAGTGTGACCTAAGCCCTGTTCTTCTTTTACCTCAAGAACTACTCCTTTGGCAGGTCCTTCTGCCACTCTAAGCCTGGTCTTCATGTAGTGTTGGGTGAGTCCAGCCAAAAGTGCCAGGAGTTCAGGGATTCCTTCTCCTGTTTTTCCAGACACTGGTACAATCGTAACGTATTTAGTGAAGTCTCTCACTCGATCGAATCTTTCTGAATTAAAGCCTAACTCAGCAAGCTGAAGAACTAGTTTGTAAACGTAATTGTCAATACTTTTTTGAGTTGCAGCTGCCTGTTTCTTAAGTGAATAAGTGAAAGGCTCGTTCTCGTAAGGTTTCCACCCAGGTATCTTGTCTATCTTGTTTGCTGCCACTATGAACGGAACCTTCTTTTCTTTCAATATCTGTATTGACTCTATAGTTTGTTTCTGTATACCCTCAGTAATGTCCACTACGAGTATGGCGATATCCGCAACACTTCCCCCCCTCTTTCTGAGGTTAGAAAAGAGTTCGTGACCAGGGGTATCTATGAACAACAGACCAGGTATCTCTAATTTGACTGGAATGACGTTTTTAAGCGGTTCAGCTAACTTCTCTATAACAGAACTTGGAACGAAACTCGCACCTACCTCTTGAGTCATTTCTCCTGGCTCCTTCTTCACAATAGCAGTTCCTCGAATTTTGTCCAATAAAGTAGTCTTTCCGTGATCTACGTGACCCAAGACTACCACTATTGGTTGCCTCAGTTTCAATGTGGATTGAACCAAGCCAGAACACCCAGAATTATTGACCGATTGTTTATTTCATTGAAGTTAATCCTTTATATTTTATAAGCTAAGTTGGATTCCCTAGAGTGGGAAGGAAGTTGGAAGACTTCGGTAAACTGGCTCTAGAGATATCTGCCAAGTATAAGGGAAAGATTCAGATAACACCAAAGGCTCCAGTGAGGTCTCTGGATGACTTCTCGGTTCTTTACACGCCTGGAGTGGCCGCGGTTTCCCAAGAGATAACGAAGGACAAAGATCTCTCCTTTCGTTACACATACAGGTGGAACGCTGTAGCCATAGTTACAGATGGTTCCAGGGTTTTAGGGCTGGGCAACATAGGTCCAGAGGCAGCGATGCCAGTGATGGAAGGGAAGGCCTTGATATTCAAATTCCTAGGGGGCGTGGATGCTGTACCCCTTCCCTTAGGTACATCTGATGGAGACAAGCTAGTAGAAACAGTCAAGATTCTAGAACCTGCATTTGGAGGGATAAATCTCGAGGATATAGAGTCCCCGAAGTGCTTCTATGTCCTAGAAAAATTAAGGTCTCTCCTCAACATACCAGTGTGGCACGACGACCAGCAAGGGACTGCAGGAGCAACGTTGGCGGGGCTAATAATAGCCCTTGAGCTTAGTGGAAAGAAGTCCTCTGAGGTCAAGATAGTACTTTATGGGACTGGAGCAGCTAACATAGCTACCGCACATCTCCTAAATAAATATGGTGTACCGTACAAAAACATGTACCTTATAGATTCCGCGGGAGTCCTTTACAAGGGCAGGAAAGACGAGGATAAGTTAAAGACCGAAAATCCGTGGAAATATGAGTTACTCAAGGAGACTAACGGCGAGGGAGTGACTACAGTGGAGGAAGCGTTTAGGGGAGCGGATGTCGTAATAGCGGCGTCGAGACAAGGTCCCAATGTGATAAAGAAAGAGTGGATAAGATCAATGGCGGATGATCCCATAGTGTTCGCATTGGCTAATCCAGTCCCAGAGATATGGCCTTCAGAGGCAAAGGAGGCGGGGGCTAAAATAGTCGCTACAGGAAGGGGAGACTTCCCTAATCAGGTCAACAATTCTCTGATATTTCCAGGAGTGTTCCGAGGAGCTCTAGATGTGAGGGCAAGAACCATCACCGACGAGATGGTCATTGAGGCATCTAGGGAATTGGCCAGCCACGTTAGGGAGAGAGGACCTTCACTCGATTACATAATACCCAAGATGACTGAGTGGGAAATATATCCCAGAGTAGCTGCTGCTGTGGCAATGAAAGCATTAAAACAGGGAGTAGCTAGGCGTTCCTTGAGTTATGATGAGCTTTATGAGAACGCGAGGAAAATAATCGAGAATGCGCGTAATCATATGTCCAGCATAGCTTAAATTTTTATAAGCACAGACAGAATGAACTTTCGCTCAGTACACTGAAGGTGTAAGTTATGCGTTCAACTTCTAAAAAGGTGGATCCTAGAGATCATGTTCTCGTCCCCAAACATGAGGTGTTACCTGTTGAGGAGGCCTATAAGATTCTCAAGGAGTTAGGTGTAGGTCCAGAACAGTTACCTTGGCTTAAAGCGTCCGATCCTGTAGCGAAGGTAATAGGAGCAAAACCTGGAGATATAGTTAAGATAACCAGACATAGCCCCGTTGTAGGGGAGTTAGTGGTATACAGGTACGTGGTGAGTGGATAAGATATGCTCTCCATAGACGATAGATGGATAATTGTAGAGGCCTACTTCAAGTCAAGGGGGCTGGTGAGACAGCACCTGGACTCCTTCAATGATTTCGTAAGGAATAAGCTCCAAGAGATAATTGATGAACAAGGAGAGATAACAACGGAAATACCAGGACTGAAGATCAAATTGGGCAAAATAAGGGTGGGAAAGCCTAGGGTGAGGGAGGCAGACAAGGGAGATAGGGAGATAACTCCAATGGAAGCTAGGCTGAGGAACCTAACCTACTCTGCCCCAATCTACCTTACCATGATTCCCATCGAGAACAACATAGAGGGAGAGCCGATAGAAGTTCACATAGGTGACATCCCGATCATGTTAAAATCCTCTGCTGATCCCACCTCAGAGCTCAGCCCTGAAAAATTAGTAGAAATAGGAGAGGACCCAAAGGACCCAGGCGGTTATTTCATCATTAATGGCAGTGAACGCGTCATAGTCACCCAGGAGGACTTAGCCACAAATAGGGTCCTGGTGGACGTTGGGAAATCCGGCTCCAACATAACTCATACTGCAAAGATAATTTCGAGCACGGCAGGCTATAGGGTGCCCATAACTATAGAGAGACTTAAAGACTCCACAATTCACGTTTCTTTTCCCGCAATGCCTGGTAGAATACCTTTTGTAATTCTAATGAGGGCCTTGGGGATATCAACAGATAGAGACGTCACTTATGCCGTCTCTTTGGATCCAGAAATCCAAAACGAGTTACTTCCCTCCATTGAACAGGCAAGCTCGATAGCAACTAAAGAGGACGCGCTGGACTTCATAGGAAATAGGGTAGCTATAGGCCAGAAGAGAGAGATGAGAATACAAAAGGCAGAACAGATCCTAGATAAGTACTTCCTCCCCCACTTAGGTACGTCTCCATCAGACAGAATGGCTAAGGCGTACTATCTGGCTTTTGCCGTATCTAAACTGATAGAGCTTTATCTAGGTAGAAGGGAGCCCGACGATAAGGATCACTATGCCAACAAGAGGCTCAAACTGGCGGGAGACCTCTTCGCCAGTCTCTTCAGGGTCGCGTTCAAGGCATTTGTGAAGGATCTAGTGTATCAGCTCGAAAAGTCTAAGGTGAGAGGTAGAAGGTTAGCCCTGAACGCTCTAGTGAGGCCCGATATCATCTCAGAGAGGATAAGGCATGCTTTAGCTACTGGGAATTGGGTTGGCGGTAGAACAGGAGTAAGTCAGCTCTTAGACAGGACTAACTGGCTATCCATGCTCAGCCACCTAAGGAGGGTCGTATCGTCCTTGGCCAGGGGCCAACCAAACTTCGAAGCGAGGGATTTGCACGGTACGCAATGGGGTAGGATGTGTCCCTTTGAAACTCCAGAGGGTCCCAACAGTGGACTGGTCAAAAACATAGCCCTACTAGCTCAGATTTCAGTGGGTATAAACGAGAGGAACGTTGAGAAGACCTTATACAATCTAGGCGTAACCCCAGTGGACGAGATCATAAGGAAGGTGGAGGCTGGGGAGGACGTTTCGGAATATCAGGGTTGGAGTAGGGTAATATTAAACGGTAAGTTAGTGGGCTATTATCCTGATGGAGAGGAGCTAGCTCAAAAGATCAGGGATAGGAGAAGAGAAGGAGAGTTGAGCGATGAAGTCAATGTAAGTCACATGGTCACGGAGAGCTTCGATGAGGTATACATAAATTGTGATGGCGGGAGGGTCAGAAGGCCACTCGTAGTGGTCAGGAATGGCAAGCCTTTGGTCGCGAAGGAAGACATCGAGAATCTGAAGAAGGGCAAGATCACTTTCGACACCTTGGTGAGGGAAGGCAAGATCGAATTCCTAGATGCCGAAGAGGAGGAGAACGCTTTAATTGCCATGGAGCCTAAGGACGTAACAAAGGATCATACGCACTTGGAGATATGGGCCCCTGCCGTTCTAGGCATAACTGCCTCAATAATTCCTTATCCAGAACACAACCAATCACCTAGGAATACATACCAGTCAGCTATGGCCAAACAGGCTTTGGGACTATATGCTGCCAACTATCAAATACGTACTGATACGAGAGCTCACCTTCTTCATTATCCTCAGAAACCCATAGTCCAAACTAGGGCATTAGAAGCGATAGGTTACACAGAGAGGCCTGCAGGGAATAACGCAATCTTCGCGTTGATGTCCTATACAGGGTATAACATGGAGGATGCGGTGATCATGAACAAGTCCTCCGTGGACAGGGGGATGTTCAGGTCAACGTTCTTCAGACTTTACTCTGCTGAAGAGATAAAATATCCCGGAGGTCAAGAAGATCAGATACTCCTTCCAGAGGCTGGAGTTAGAGGATATAAGGGAAAAGAGTATTATAGACTCTTGGAGTCAAACGGTATCGTTTCGCCTGAGGTAGAGGTCAAGGGTGGAGACGTGTTAATAGGGAAGGTAAGCCCTCCTAGATTCCTCCAAGAGTTTAAGGAATTATCACCAGATCAATCCAAGAGAGATACATCAATCATAACCAGGCACGGTGAGAGAGGTACGGTAGACCTAGTATTGGTCACAGAGACATCTGATGGTAATAAATTGGTTAAAGTGAGGGTGAGGGACTTGAGGATACCGGAGATCGGTGACAAGTTTGCCACTAGACACGGTCAAAAGGGAGTGATAGGAATGCTAATACCTCAAGTAGATATGCCCTATACGGTAAGGGGTCTCGTGCCTGACATTATCCTCAATCCCCACGCTCTTCCCTCTAGGATGACGGTAGGACAGATCATGGAGGCCATAGCGGGCAAATATGTCGCTGCTTCTGGTCATCCTATAGATGCCACGCCGTTCTACAATTTACCCATCGAAGAAATCCAGAAGAAGCTTTCGGAGCTAGGATATCTTAGCGACGGAACAGAAGTGGTGTATGACGGAAGAACAGGTGAGAAAATAAAATCGAGAATATTGTTTGGCATAGTGTATTATCAGAAGTTGCATCATATGGTGGCAGACAAGATGCATGGTAGGGGAAGGGGTCCAGTCCAGATATTGACCAGGCAGCCCACAGAGGGTAGGGCTAGGGAAGGTGGACTTAGGTTTGGAGAGATGGAGAGGGACTGTCTGATAGGATATGGAGCGGCAATGTTGATTAAAGATAGACTTCTGGATAACTCAGACAGGGCGGTAGTGTACGTATGTGATCAGTGCGGCTACGTTGGATGGTACGATAGGGCCAAGAACAAATATATTTGCCCTATACATGGAGATAAGACCACGTTATCTCCAGTAACAATTTCCTACGCATTTAAGCTATTGTTGCAGGAGCTTATGAGTATGGTAATTGCACCCAGGTTAGTTCTTGGCGATAAAGTATCAATAGGAGGTGGAAATTCCAATGAGTGAGAGGATACAGCTTAACGAAAAGATAGTGAAGGGTATAAGGTTTGGGATTCTTTCACCAGATGAGATAAGGAAGATGTCCGTCACTGCCATAATCACTGCTGAGGTTTATGATGAAGACGGTACCCCGATAGAAGGGAGCGTGATGGATCCTAGACTGGGAGTCATAGAGCCAGGTCAAAAGTGCCCAGTATGCGGTAACGTGATAGGTAACTGCCCTGGACACTTTGGGCATATCGAGCTGATAAGGCCCGTAATTCACGTTGGCTTTGTCAAGCACGTCTATGATCTCCTGAGATCTACTTGCAGACGTTGCGGTCGAGTTAAGTTACATGAAGACGAAATCCAGAAGTACAAGAAGATCCACGAGGCTATAAAGAGGAGGTGGCCCTCTGCTGCTAAGAGACTAATAGATTACGTGAAGAAGAGTTCGATGAAAGCCCCCACATGTCCTCACTGTGGGGAGAAACAGCTCAAAATTAAGCTAGAGAAACCATATAATTTCTATGAAGAGAGAAAGGAAGGTATGGTAAGGCTAACCCCATTAGACATTAGGGAGAGGCTAGAGAAGATTCCAGACTCTGACGTGGAATTGCTAGGTTACGATCCCAAGAGTAGCAGACCAGAATGGATTATACTTACGGTATTGCCAGTACCTCCAATAACTATCAGACCTTCCATAATGATAGAGAGCGGAATTAGAGCGGAAGATGACCTAACCCATAAGCTCGTGGATATAGTCAGGATAAACGAAAGGCTAAAGGAGAGCATAGATGCTGGAGCCCCTCAACTTATAGTGGAGGACCTTTGGGATCTCCTCCAATACCACGTGGCGACCTATTTCGATAACGAAATTCCAGGGCTACCTACCTCAAAGCATAGGTCAGGGAGACCCTTACGCACTTTAGCCCAGAGACTGAAGGGAAAGGAAGGTAGATTTAGAGGCAATCTTTCCGGTAAGAGGGTGGACTTCTCAGCTAGAACAGTGATATCTCCAGATCCCAACATAAGCATAGATGAGGTGGGAGTACCTTACGATATCGCACAGATACTCACAGTACCTGAAAAGGTCACCAAATGGAATCTTGACAGACTGAGGGAATACGTGATCAATGGTCCTGAAAAGTGGCCAGGTGCCAATTATGTAGTGAGGCCCGATGGTAGGAGAATAGACCTAAGATACGTTAAGGATAGGAAGGAACTCGCATCTACGTTAGCTCCCAACTTTGTGGTAGAAAGGCATTTAATAAATGGGGATGTAGTGATATTCAATAGACAACCATCTCTTCACAGGATATCCATGATGGGCCACAGAGTCAGAGTTCTTCCTGGCCGCACGTTTAGACTAAACCTATTGGTCTGTCCTCCATATAATGCTGATTTTGACGGAGATGAGATGAACCTCCACGTACCCCAGTCAGAAGAGGCCATAGCAGAGACGAGGGAGTTAATGACGGTTCACAGGAATATCTTAACCCCTAGGTACGGGGGCCCCATCATAGGTTCCGCCCAGGATTACATTAGCGGAGCATATCTACTTACAGTTAAGACTACTCTCTTGACCGAATCCGAGGTTCAGACTATACTTGGAGTTGCCGATATCTCCAAGGCATTAGGAGAACCTGCGATCCTTGCTCCTAAGAGACTCTACACAGGGAAACAGATCCTCAGCTATTTCCTACCTGAAGACTTTAACTTCCACGGTCCAGCCAACATATCTAGCGGGGTTAGATCATGTAAAGACGAGGATTGTGCCCACGACTCCTTCTTGGTAATAAAACAAGGTAAGTTACTTATGGGTGTACTAGATAAGAAGGCACTAGGAAATCAGCAACCTGAGAGTGTCTTACATTGGTTAGTACGAGAGTATAGCGAGGATTATGTCCTTTGGCTCATGGATAACCTGTTCAAGGTTTTCCTAAGGTTCGTTGAGCTTCACGGTCTCACAATGACTTTGAGTGACGTTACAATACCCCCTGAGGCATCTGAAAAGATAGCCGAGAGAGCTAAGGATGCCAGGAAGAAGGTATTAGAGCTGATCGAACTGTACAAGCAAGGGAAGCTGGAACCCATCCCTGGAAGAACTATGGAAGAGACTCTGGAGAGTTACATCCTTGATACCCTAGACAAGCTTAGAAATGAGGCAGGAGAGATCGCCACTGCCTATTTGGATCCCTTCAACAACGCCTATATAATGGCCAGGACAGGAGCTAGGGGAAGCGTGCTTAACATAACTCAGATGGCCGCAATGCTGGGACAACAGTCGGTGAGGGGAGAGAGGATAAAGAGGGGCTACAGTGATAGGACGCTCCCCCACTTTAGAAGGGGGGACATCTCGCCAGAAGCTAGAGGCTTCATCTATTCTTCGTTCAGGAGCGGTCTTAATCCGGTAGAGATGTTCTTCCACGCAGCAGGCGGAAGGGAAGGTCTAGTGGACACGGCAGTCAGAACATCTCAAAGCGGATACATGCAGAGAAGGCTAATTAATGCTCTTTCTGACTTAAGGATGGAATATGATGGAACGGTTAGAACGTTATACGGAGAGGTTATCCAAACCATATATGGTGGAGACGGCGTTCATCCCATGAGAAGTGCGCATGGTAAAACAGTGGATGTTGATAGAATAATAGAGAGAGTAGTTGGATGGAGGAGGTGAAAGAGTTGATATCGGAGTCGGACATGAAATTCCTGGAAGAAGAGCTTCAGCTGATCAGTAACACTTTACCTAAAAATGTGGTAGCGAAATTAAGGGAGGCAATACTCAACAGCCAAATACCCATAGAAAGGGACGAAATAAAAAAGATAATCGATGAGGCAGTTAAGGATTATCTGGGCTCTCTAGTACACCCTGGTGAGGCAATAGGCGTAGTTGCTGCACAATCGATAGGAGAACCGGGTACGCAGATGACTTTGAGGACATTTCACTTTGCAGGAGTAAGGGAACTCAACGTAACTTTAGGCCTGCCTAGACTGATCGAGATAGTGGACGCTCGAAAGGTTCCCTCAACTCCCATGATGACTATCTACCTGGAAAAGGAGTATGCTAACGATAGGGAAAAGGCCCTTGAGGTAGCGAGAAAAATAGAATATACGAGGATAGAAAACGTGGTTGAGACAGTGAGCCTTGATGTGGCCTCTATGTCAATATCTCTACATCTCGATCCCACGTTACTGGAAGACAAGGGTCTTACAGTAGAGGATGTAGAGAAAGCCATAAAGAAACTGAAGCTAGGTAAGTATGAGATCGAGAGGCCTGATGAGCGTACCATACAGATATCATTCGAGTCCATGGACAGTATAACGGCACTGTTTAAAGTAAGGGAAAAGATTCTCTCAACTAAGATCAAAGGAGTTAAGGGGATAAAGAGGGCCATAGTGCAGAAGAGAGGGGAGGAGTACGTCATAATCACAGATGGTTCAAACCTGGAGGGAGTTCTCGGAGTTAAAGGTATTGATATAAGGAGAATAGAAACCAACAACCTACACGAAGTGGAGAACGTGTTAGGGATAGAGGCTGTAAGGGAGTTGATAATGAAGGAGATAAAGAGGGTTCTGGACGAACAAGGCCTGGATGTGGATATAAGGCATATAGAGTTGGTATCCGATATAATGACGAGGACAGGTGAAGTGAGACAAATAGGACGTCACGGAGTGACAGGTGAGAAGACCAGTGTCCTGGCGAGAGCAGCATTCGAAGTTACGGTGAAACATCTCCTCGACGCCGCGGCCAGAGGAGACATGGAAGAATTTAAGGGCGTAGTAGAAAACATTATAATCGGCCAACCAATAAAATTGGGTACAGGAATGGTAGAGCTTTTAATGAGGCTTGGCGGTTAGGTGAAAAGTTATGTCTCAGTCTATAACTTTCGAGTCAGAGATAAAGGTCCTCTTGAAGACCGGAAGGGTGATCCTCGGTAGCAAGAGATCTGTCAAGGCCTTGAAGGCTGGTAAGCTGAGAGGAATAATCTTAGCTTCCACAGTAAGGAGTGACATAAGAGAGGATGTGAAGAGGTATGCGGCTTTAGCTGGAATTCCAGTGGTGGAGTATAGGGGAAGTGGATGGGAGTTAGGTACGTTAGCCGGTAGGCCTTTCCTTATATCAACTATAGGTGTAGAGGATCCTGGGGAGTCAAAGATCCTAGAACTATCGCAGACAAGGTGATACGGGATTGCCTGATATCAAGTTAACTCCAGAAGAAATGCGTTACATGTCACTTTTTCAGGACGTTACAAGGGTTACAGTTAGGGACTGCGTAATTGACGAGGAGGGGAACAGGATAATATTTTTGGTAGACCCAGAGAACATGGGTATGGCCATAGGGAAGGGAGGTTCAAACATCAGGAAGCTCAAAAAAATTATAGGAAAAGACATAGAAGTTGTTGCCTACAGTGAAAACTTGGAAGATATAATAAGGAATCTTATGTCTCCTGCTAGAGTCAGAAACGTTAAGTTGATCGATAGCAACTCCAAGAAAACCGTCCATGTGACCGTGGATCCCCAGGATAAAGCCATAGCCATAGGGAAGGGAGGGAAAAATGTAATGAGGGCCAAAATAATTTTAAAAAGATATATGGACATAGACTCCGTGATAATAAACTAGAGGTGTCCTTTTGGTAGGAAAATCTCCTAAGGGTATATTCGCGGCAAGGAAACTGAGGCTCAAGAGATTGAAGTTTAGATGGAGTCAGAGGAAGTTCAAGACTAGAGTCCTTCAATTGAAGAAGAGATTTGATCCACTTCAAGGAGCTCCGATGGCTAGGGGTATAGTTCTTGAGAAAGTGGGTATAGAGTCTAGGCAGCCAAATTCTGCTGTACGCAAATGCGTTAGGGTTCAGCTGGTCAAGAACGGTAGAGTAGTCACTGCGTTCGTCCCAGGTGACGGAGGAGTTAACTTCATTGATGAACACGACGAGGTCATAATAGCTGGTATCGGAGGTACTTTGGGGAGATCTATGGGAGACCTGCCGGGAGTAAGATATAAGGTGATAATGGTCAACGGTGTCTCTCTGGACTCGTTATATAAGGGTAAAAAGCAGAAGCCGGTCAGGTAAATCTCTATTTCCTAAAACCCCTCTCCTGGGATCTGTCGACCAATTCCTTTTTGACCAATATGGGCTTACCAGTTAAGAGAGCTAGATATATGGCGTGGCTCGGTATCATTCTCTTCTGAATAACCAGTCCCCCGAAATTGAGCTCCAAGGTAGCCAGGTATATATCATCCAGGATTCCATCTATGGCTATATACGTTACCCTCTTGCTTAACTGCTCCGTTATCTCCGGGATGAATGAAATTATATCATACACAGTCTCACGCTTAGCAAGTTCTGATGTGTAGGTAGTCTCTACCTGGTCTGGTCTTAGGAGCTTATTTATAGCCTGAACTATATCTGCGGGTACGTAGAACAGATTAAACTCCCTTCCGTCCTCCAAATAGCACACTATTACTGGTACCCCATTCATTGGCGATATGAACGCATCTACCTTACTGACCTTGATGTACTCCTGTTCCTGTGCAACCATTAATTCTAATGTTACCCAAGAAGGCTATTAAACCCTTTATGAATAGTTATTTTAACTTGTCGGACGTCACTAAGAGGGAAGAAAATGGATAGTTACCAACTCTCTGAGCTGGACATAAGGGTTTTTGGGAAGTGGGACACCAAAGTTGAGATAAGGGATCCCAGTCTAAAGAAGTATATTTCGTTAATGCCAGTCTACCTTCCCCATTCAGGAGGCAGGCATGAGCATAGAAGGTTTGGAAAAGCTAAGGTTTCAATCACTGAAAGATTGATAAATGAATTAATGAGACCTGGTAAGAACAAAGGAAAGAAAGTCTTAGCGTACAACATCGTGAAGGCGACTTTCGAGTTGATAGGTACTAGGACAGGACAAAATCCGATACAAATTCTAGTGAGAGCCATAGAGAACTCTGCTCCGAGGGAGGAAGTTACAAGGATAATGTATGGTGGAATAGTTTATTATGTAGCAGTAGACGTTGCCCCTCAACGTAGGGTTGACATAGCGTTAAGGCACCTTGTGGAGGGAGCTAGAGAAGTGTCGTTCAACAATCCCAAACCCATCGAGGAGGCCTTAGCGGACGAAATAATTTCGGCTGCTACGGGAGACCCAAAGAGTTATGCAATAAGGAAGAAGGAAGAGATGGAAAGAATAGCCCTAAGCTCCAGATAAATAGCTAAACTTTTATTAACTGGATGGAAGATTGCGGTAGGGAGTTGAAGCTACATGTCTCAAAAACCGCACTTGAATCTGATAGTAATAGGCCACGTGGATCACGGTAAGAGTACTTTAGTAGGAAGGCTTTTGATGGAAAGGGGTTTCTTGGACGAAAAGACGATTAAGGAGGCAGAAGAGGCAGCCAAGAAGCTAGGCAAGGAGTCGGAGAAGTATGCGTTCCTCTTGGATAGGCTGAAAGAGGAGAGAGAAAGAGGCGTAACCATTAACTTAACCTTCATGAAGTTCGAGACTAAGAAGTACTTCTTCACAATTATCGATGCACCTGGTCACAGAGACTTCGTCAAGAACATGATTACAGGGGCCAGTCAGGCTGACGCAGCAATATTGGCAGTCTCAGCCAGGAAGGGGGAGTTTGAATCAGGAATGAGTGTTGAGGGCCAGACCAGAGAACACATAATTCTCGCGAAGACTATGGGTCTAAACCAAGTGATCGTGGCTGTTACTAAGATGGATGCCACCGAACCTCCCTATGATCAGAAGAGGTTTAACGAAATAAAAGACACCGTGGAGAAGTTCATGAAGTCCTTCGGATTCGACATGAGCAAGGTTAAATTCATTCCGGTAGTGGCAATAACTGGGGAGAACGTCACTAAGAGATCAGAGAATATGAAATGGTATAACGGACCAACTCTAGAGGAGGCCTTGGACGTACTTGAGATACCTCCTAAACCAGTGGATAAGCCACTCAGGTTACCCATTCAGGAGGTCTATTCAATCTCCGGTGTCGGTACGGTACCAGTGGGCAGGGTTGAGAGCGGAGTTTTGAAGGTCGGAGACAAAGTCGTGTTCATGCCAGCAGGCAAGTCCGCTGAGGTAAGATCTATCGAGACCCATCACACCAAGTTGGAGAAGGCGGAGCCTGGTGATAATATAGGATTCAACGTCAGGGGTATCGACAAGAAGGATATAAAGAGAGGCGACGTAGTGGGTCATACAACTAATCCGCCAACAGTCGCTGAGGAATTCACTGCGAGGGTAATAGTGGTCTGGCATCCTACAGCTTTAGCAGTGGGATACACTCCAGTAGTCCACGTTCACACCGCAAGCATAGCATGCAGGGTTTCTGAGATAGTGTCCAGGTTGGATCCAAAGACAGGCAAGGAGGCAGAGAAGAACCCACAGTTCATTAAACAAGGGGAGTCTGCTATAGTGAAGTTCAAACCTATCAAGCCCCTGTGTGTAGAGAAGTTCAGTGAGTTTCCAGCCTTGGGCAGGTTCGCAATGAGGGATATGGGAAAAACGGTGGGCGTCGGAGTAATAAACGACGTCAAGCCCAGTAAGATAGAGATAAAGTGATTTTTCCCTTAATACGGTGTTGGTTTTATGCCCAATAAGGCCAGAATCAGACTTTGGAGCACCAATGTTAATGATCTCAATTACGTTGTTAACCAGATAAGGGCGATAGTAGAGAAGACCGGTGTAAACATGAAGGGACCCATCCCATTACCTACCAGGAGAATGGAGGTTCCAGTGCTCAAACTCCCCCACGGAGAAGGCAGGAAGAAGTGGGAGAAGTGGGAAATGTCTCTACACAAAAGGGTCATTGATATAGCTGCTGACGAGAGAGTTATGAGGCAACTGATGAGGGTAAAGGTCCCAGAGGACGTATACATAGAGATTCAGCTTATATAGTCCATGTAGGTAATGGTTTTTTGTGTGACATAGTGCCGGGGTGCCCGAGCGGACCAAGGGGCTGGCCTGGAGTTATTCACGGACAGCCAGTGGGGGCCAACCCTGCGCGGGTTCAAATCCCGCCCCCGGCGCCATGGTCAACAGTTTCCGATAAGCCGTGAAGTTTATGTACTTTGTGTGTGAGTTTAATTATAATGCTGAAACCTAAGGAAGTGTGCCAAAAACTAGGAATATCTTACCGCACGTTGCAGAGCTACGTTAAGAAAGGGTACATAAAACCAATAGTACTACAGAGCGGGAAGTGGAGGTTCAGGGAAGAGGATGTCGAAAGATTGATGGGAATTATTAGAAAGAGAAAAGTGATACTTTACGCTAGGGTATCATCAAATACACAAAAAGATGATTTAGTAAACCAAGTTAAATACCTAGAAGAGAACGTTAAGGAATACGACCAGGTGATAACAGACGTGGGATCTTCATTAAACATGAAGAGGAGAGGATTCGTCAAGTTGTTAAGTATGATACTGAATAACGAAGTATCAAAAGTAATCATAGCCTACCCAGACAGACTTGTTAGGTTCGGCTTCGAGATACTTGAGGAAGTGTGCAAAGCGCACAACTGCGAGCTCGTGGTGTTGAACAGGGAGGACAAAACACCAGAGCAGGAACTGGTCGAAGACTTAATCTCTATACTAGTCTCCTTTAGCGGAAAGTTGTATGGTATGGGGAGTCACAAGTATGAGAAGGTGAAGAAGTGCGTCGAGGAAATTAAGGCTTAAATCGTTTCAGCCAGAGGAG
>Ga0208447_100006_pt1 | contig 60385 bp, 66 predicted proteins | sample BED_Slide_host_7_FD_187139 | JGI IMG/M metagenome (GOLD analysis project Ga0208447, IMG submission 187139) | Extremophilic microbial mat communities from Yellowstone National Park, USA - BED_Slide_host_7_15 (SPAdes) (version 2) | ecosystem: Environmental > Aquatic > Thermal springs > Hot (42-90C)... | reverse complement strand
GGCATTACAGAACGGTTCAGTTCGATGGAACCTCCGCTGTGGGTGAAGGGGGATCGAGGTTGCTCTGAGAAGCAGGAAATCTCCATCGCGAGGTGGAGATGCCCCGTCCGTGAGGGCGGGGTAGTTCACACTGTTCCACACTCGTCACCATAATGAAACACGTAATATTCTTATTCCTCCTTCTCATAGGGCTAAGCTCCATGGCCGTCCTCGCCGAGACCCAAGAGTTCTACTACATTACTACTTCTTCGCCCCAATATAGCATCCTACCTAATTCCCAATTTGTGGAGCCATTACCGTCCTCCCAGTACCTACCATTTGCGTTAATTCTCTATTTCACAAACTATAGTTCCCTTCTTAATCGACTTCACTCAATACTCAACTGTTCCTCATCATATCTTACTCCCTCCCAGTTTGAGAGATATTACTATCCATCCTCATCCTATAAGAGTCAGTTGGAGAGTTATCTGGAGTCATATAGGATTGCCTTCACGGGCGACTACGGATTAATACTTACCTTTAATGGCACTGTCTCCTCCATCGAGGAGGCGTTCCATACTTATATCAACGTCTATTACTACCCTCATAAGGACATATATTGGTTTGGGAAGAAAGGCATTATCAACATAGGTCCCTTCTATTACTTCTCCAATAATGTCACACCCTCGTTACCCTATTCCGTAGGGCAATATGTGTTGGGTATAGTAGGTATTGATAGTATTGACCCTACAGTCTATCCAGCTTTATCACAGGTATGGCACCTAAATATTTCCGCGGCTCACGGACCCTCGGGAAAGGGACTAATCTCTCAGGCCATAATTCTCCCACAGACAATACAACAATACTTCAACTTCACCTTAGCTTATAATGCTGGAGATACGGGGAGAGGAAGCACAATTGCCATAGAGGGCGTTCCAGAGTCTTATATAAACCAGTCCGACGCGTATCTCTTCTGGCAGGTCTTCGGTATCCAGAGAACAGGCAATCTTTCTGTTGTTACCTTGGGTAACGATAGTTCCGCCGGCCAATCAGGTGAGAATGAACTGGACGTAGAGTTCGCAGGGGCCTTCGCCCCAGGTGCCAACGTGGTGCTGATGTTCAGCAATGGCTATGTGGGTGGACCTGCACTTGTGGGTAACCTGCTTAACTATTACTATGAATACTATTACATGGCCAACTACATAAATCCCACAGAAGTCTCAGTATCTGTAACTGTTCCCGAATCCTTCCTGGCAGCCTATTATCCCGCCATGCTTTACGCATTGCATAACCTTATGGTACAGTTCGCCGTCCAGGGAACTTCAGTTCTTGCTGCTTCAGGTGACTGGGGCTATGAGAGCGACCATCCCCCTCCCAACTTCCATATAGGAACTTACAACACAATATGGTACCCAGAGTCAGATCCGTTGGTATCTTCGGTGGGCGGCATTTTCCTCAACGCCACCTCCACTGGGGGAATAGCATCATTCTCAGGGTGGGATTATAGTACCGGAGGAACAAGTGTGGTCTTCCCAGCCCAGGAATATGAAATAACATCACTGATACCACTGACTCCTACCAATGCAAGGACGTATCCTGACATAGCCTTCGTCGCAGCTGGGGGATATAACATACCTGAGTTTGGATTTGGTCTTCCATTGGTGTTCCAAGGTCAACTCTTCCTCTGGTATGGTACAAGCGGTGCAGCTCCAATGACTGCGGCCATGGTGGCCCTGACTGGAGATAGGTTAGGAGCCCTCAATTACGCACTTTACAGAAGCTGGGGGGTTAAGGGGGCGGAAAGCCTCGCCCTTTAGGGCGGGGATGGATAGCCCCCTTATAGAAAGTTTAAATACTCTTTTATCAAAATTTCTCTTAGTAACGCTAATGACGCTCCTCCCCAGCTCGATTGAGGGCTTAATGGGACTGTGGGAGGAGCAACCGTTATCTCCTTCCTTCAAGGGACTAGAGCTCGGCAATGAAAGTCCCCCTTTCAAATGGGAGTGGTTCTCTGAGCCACTCGACTGCCCACCAGATGAGAGATGTAAACCCGAATCGATGGTGGGAATGATGAGCCCTCTGGGAGGGAACCCTCGCTCTTCAGGGCGGGGAGGAAGTCAGCATATATCCTATTCAGGCTTAGTCGAGACACTGCATGGACCTGAACAGGGCCTTCCGGCGTGGATACCGATCACGAGCGGAAATAACCCAACTCACGCCCATTACGGCTGGAACTACGTTACGGGTCCTGGAACGTATAACGCATATGCAATGGTGTATGATCTTCAACTCTACTCCTAACCTTTTTTCCTTCCCATATTGATTATCCACGTGATCCTACTACTTCCTAAGATGACGAAGGCATTAGGGAGGGAGTCAATTCCTGTCGCCGTTATAAATGAGAGTGGATTATTTACCCTTGCAGTGTCATTTATTGGTACCAAAGCATCTCCGAGATTCGTTGTGCTTAGAATCAAGGGCAGTGAACTTAAGGTGAGTAAGGGCTACTTAGTCAGTGGACTGAAAGCATTGGTGGAATGTCGGGGGGTGGAGGAGGATACAGTTAAGGTGGCCAAGATGCTAGGGCTCAGTCATGTCACTCCTCAAAGGAGGGTACCCTTGTTCTTTGACGTAGAGGTTCACTCGGAGGTACCAGAATTGGACCCTCTGGCCAACAAGCTTACTAATGTGGTTTCACTTGAGATCAAGGAATTGATCTAGCCCCTTGGACTTAACAAATCTACTTAGTCTGACCCCTATCCTCCTCACCCTTCTATTGTCCTTTCTCAAGATCTCCTCTATCATTTCCATGCAGATGGACGTTGCGACATCCATGGGGACTCCGTGCGATAAGCTCCTCTCTCTGCTTATCATATCGAGATCCTCCATAATTGCCATGACACCTATCCTCGTAGGTAATCCCTCAGCCTTTCCATAGGCGTCCTCCAGTGCTTTCCTAACCGCACGCCTCATTTCATCTAAGTTACGGCTGTTGGTCTTTAAGGTCAAAACTCTAGCCACACTCTTTTTTTGCCTTTCCTCAACTGGAACCGAGTAAGTATTGTTAGCCAACTGCAGAAGGTAGTAAGCCTTGGCTCTCCCTATGGCCGCAGAAACATGGCTCACGTCAGTACTTCTTATATCAATCAGTTTCCTAATTCCCAGACTCTCCAGTTTAGAGGTCAACACAGGCCCCACTCCTGGAACCTCCTTTATGTCCAACTCCCTTATTAGACCCTCCACCTGATCTGGACCTATCGCTCTAAAACCGTTCGGTTTAACACTCTCCGCGGCTACCTTAGCGAAGACCTTGTTGACTGAGACCCCAACTGTCACATTGAGTCCCGTCTCTTCCTTTATTCTTTCCTTAAGTTTCATTGCCAGTTTTATTCCCTCCTCAAAGCTTGGTACAGCACTTGATATGTCTATATAGGCCTCATCGATGCTAGCTACCTCTACCCTTGGTGAGACTGTCCTCAAAATTGCCATAACCTTCTTGGAGTACTCCTCGTATACCCCCTTCCTCATTGGGAGAAAGACCGCACTTGGAGCGATCTCCTTGGCCCTTACAATGGGTATTCCCGCCTTTACACCAAGCCTCCTTGCCTCATAGTTGGCAGTAGCCACTGCTCCACTATCCGCAGTCCTCCCAGAAAACACGCAAACCACAACTGGTTTTCCCCTTAGAGACGGATTCAGGATCTCCTCTACTTGTGCGAAGAAGTAGTCCACGTCCACAAAGACTACTATCAAACACATTTCACCTTGGGAGGTGACCTAGACAGGATCTGAGATACCTCCTCAATGGTTGGAGAACTGGTACCTCCAACTCTAGTGATCTTCAGAGCCGCCACCACGGTGGCGAATTGGAGGGACTCTTCAACGCTTTTGCCTTTGGTTAAACTGTAGTTGAGGGCCGCGTCAAAGGAGTCTCCTGCTCCAGTCGTGTCAATGGGATTCACCTTGAGGGCATCAACAATGCACTCTCCGAGGTCCCCTGTGGTCATTGCTCCCTTCTCCCCCATCTTTATGACCGCCGATCTGAACTTTCCGCCCTCCAACTTCCTCCATTCCGACTCGTTGGCGTAAAGTATGTCCACTTGAAAATCCCTGGCTCTTGAGGCGAAGGGTCCCGGATCGTATGTACTTAGCCTAGTCCTAGGATCACTTAGCACCGTTTCAGCTGGAACAGATGCGAAGTGAATTACGTCAAATAACCCCGCTAACTTCTCAACTTCCTCTCTCCTTAAGGTGCTACTAACTCCAGGTCTTCTCACGATTCTCCTCTTTCCGTCCCTCCCTATTATTACCAGGGCCGCACTTTGGGGACCCTCCACTTCCTCCACGTAGTCAAGCCCCACTCCCATTGAGGCTAACCTACCCATAACCAAGGACGTAAGTCCACCTACCCCAACCTTTGCCAATAACTTAGCCGAGTCCCCCAGCTTGGTTACCGCCACTGCGTAGTTAGTGGCAGCCCCACCGGGTACTATTTCCAGTATGTCTGTCTCCAAAGTCTCCTCTTCCTTAGGTAGTTCATCAAGTCTAACTATGACGTCCACGTTAAGTTTTCCCACAGCCAAATGAAGTTGAGCCATCTTAGCCTCAACTCGCGACCTCAGGCAGCCGCCACCATTTCATTCCATCAAACCCAAAGGTCATCATCACAGGCCACGTAGATGAAAAACTCATAAGCCTCTTTTATAAGTGATCACGGAGTCCCCATGGCTGAGATTAGAGAGGTAAAGAAAATAGAGCAGAGGGCAAGTATACATAGTCACATAAAGGGCCTTGGTCTGGACGAGAAGGGAAGAGCCAAGGTAGTGGCGGACGGGTTAGTGGGACAGGTCCAGGCAAGGGAGGCTGCTGGAATAGTTGTGGAATTGGTAAAGAAAGGAAAGATGAGTGGAAGGGGAATCCTCTTCGTAGGTCCAAGCGGAACAGGTAAGACCGCCCTGGCATTCGCAATAGCCAAGGAGTTAGGTGAGGACACTCCATTTAGCGCCATAAATGCCTCTGAGGTCTATTCTACTGAGGTGAAGAAGACCGAAGTACTAACCCAGGCCGTAAGGAAGTCCATAGGAATTAGAGTAAGGCAGAGAAGACAAGTGTATGAAGGCGTGGTTAAGGACGTTAAGATGAAGATAGCCAGAAGTAGAACAAACCCAATGGCGGCGGTCCCCAGGGAGGCTGAGGTCACCCTGGCCACAAAGGATGAGCAGAAGACGATTCAGGTGGGAGATGTGGTTGCCACTCAGCTCTATAGGTATAATGTAAGGAAGGGAGACGTCATATGGATAGACGCTGAGACCGGAGATGTCTTCAAATCAGGTAGAGCAAAGGGGGTAGAGGGAGCTAAGTATTACGACGTTGAGAGCACAAAATATGTAGAGATGCCGACAGGACCAGTTAGGAAGGAGAAGGAAATTGTAAACACTTTGACCTTAAACGATATAGATCTTAACGTGGCTGCCCAGAACATCAGTTTTGGTATTCTTTCTTCCATATTTGGTGGGGAAGTGAACCAGGATGTCCGTCAACAAACCGACAGGCTAGTAATGAAGATGTTAAGGGAGAACAATGCCGAGTTAGTTCCAGGAGTTCTCTTCATAGATGATGCTCATATGTTAGACATTGAGGCCTTTTCTTTCCTTACCAAGGCCTTGGAGGCTGAACTTTCTCCAATTCTTATATTGGCAACCAATAGGGGTATAACTAAGATAAGGGGGACAGACGTTGAGTCTCCCCACGGTATTCCAGTGGACCTATTGGATAGATTGCTAATAATTCCAACCCGTCCCTACAACGCGGAGGAGATCAGGGAGATATTGAAGATAAGGAGCGAGGAGTTGGGGGTGGAAATGACCCAGGAAAGCATAGAGGAATTAACCAAGCTGGGAACTGAGACCAGTCTGAGGTATGTCTCAGAGCTCCTAGAACCTCTTCAGGTTATCGCTGAGAGAAACGGTAGAGCGGCAATAGCCCTGGACGACATAAGGGAGGCCGTCAAACTTTTCGCGGACGTGAGGAGTAGCACTAAGTTCGCCAGGGAATTTGAGAGCCTGCTCTTAAAATAGATGTTTTAGCTAATTAGAGCTTGTCATATACGAATAACTCTACTTTTTAACTGCACTAAGGAAGTTCTCAAATACCCTTACTCCGTTTTCCGTATGCTTAACTTCAGGATGAAACTGCACACCAAATTTCAATTCTCCTGGATTTGCCATTGCCTGAACTCTAGCCCCTTCGCTACTGGCCAGGGTAATGAATCCAGGAGGGGCCGTAACTACCTCGTCGTTATGGCTCTCCCAGGCCGAGAAATCCCGGAACCCACGGAGTATTGTGTCCTCCTCCATTACTCTTATCTTCACTAGTCCATACTCAGGATTAGGTGACTTCTCAACTTTTCCCCCGAGCGAGTAAGCCAAAAGCTGATGACCAAAACATATACCCAGTAGGGGTACGGAAGTGGATTTAATTTGTGAGGACAGCCTTTGAACTGTTTCACCACCATCGTAGACTGACTGAGGGCCTCCGCTAAGTACAACCGCATCAAAGTTAGACAAATTGGCTTCCATAGGCTCCATCTTGGTCACCTCCACACCAAGTGAGGAGAGTAGCTTCATAATGAGATGGTTGTACTGTCCCCCGAAGTATACAAGGCCCACTTTCACGGATTCATCTATTCAGTTAAGTTTAATTAGCGTACCTCTCCCCTCTCCACATGAAGGTGCTTGTTGTGGGAGCGGGGACCATGGGGTCAGGAATAGCACAGGTCTCCGCAATGAGCGGTTACGATACAGTTGTCGTAGATGTGAGCAAGGAGTTCCTGGATCGGGGAAGGGAAAGGATTATGGATTCTCTACAAAGGCTTTCAAAGAGAGGTGTAGATCCGTCCACCGTGCTCTCGAAGCTCACTTTCTCCACGGAGATGAAGGATGGCAGCGGAGCTGAGGTAGCAATAGAGGTCGTACCAGAAAAGTTAGAGATCAAGTTAGATGTGTTTAAAAGAATGGAATCCATACTGAGTTCAGGTTCGCTCCTTGCAACCAACACCAGCTCCATCCCCATATCAGAGATAGCCTCTGGTATAGAAAGAAAGCAAATGTTGGTTGGGCTACACTTCTTCAACCCCCCTCCCTTAATGATGCTGGTGGAGGTTATTCCCAGCAAGTTCACTGAGTCCGATGCCATGGAAAGGGCGCTAAAATTCGTGAAGTCCCTTGGCAAAGTTCCAGTGAGGTTGGCCTATGAGGTGCCTGGCTTTGTCTCAAACAGAGTATTCATGAGAATACTCCAAGAGGCCTGCAGGGAGGTGGAAGCTGGAGAGGCGTCTGTGGAGGAGGTGGATTCATCCGCCAGGGCAATCGGGTTGCCCATGGGTATATTTGAGCTGGCTGACTATACTGGCATAGACGTAATAGTTGACATATGGAATATCCTGAAGCAGAGGGGCATGGTTGACGTACCGTGTTCCATGTATTCCAAGAAGGTCTCCACGGGTGAATTAGGTGTGAAGTCAGGTAGGGGATTCTACTCCTATCCAGCCCCGGGTAAATTTGTGAAACCCAAATTGAACTCTCAGCCAAAGGTTCCCCCGGCTAGGTTATTGTCGCTTGCCGTCAATGAAGCGGCTTGGTTAATTTCAAACGGCGTGGTGAGGTCGAGCGATATAGATACTGTGATGAAACTTGGATTCAACTTCCCTAAAGGTCTAGTGGAGATGGCGAGGGAGATAGGATTGAGGGAGATCGAGAACCAGCTTTTGCAGCTCTCCTCCAAGTATAAGGCTTATTCTCCAGTGTCCAACTTCACATCAATCCTGTCATAGCTATACACTTTAACTAGACTATCGACTACGAGAAAAATGAGGCCGGGGAAAGTATACTTAGTGGGGGCAGGTCCAGGGGATCCCGGGCTAATCACCTGTCTAGGAATGAAAATGATCAGGGATGCTGATGTGATAATTTATGATCGGTTAGTGTCGAAGGAGCTTCTGGATCAGGCCAGGTTGGATTCAATAAAGGTGTTCGCTGGGAAGGGGATGGGCGAATCTGAGAAACAGGACCATATAAACCAACTACTGCTCAGCTACGCTTCCGAGGGTAAGATGGTGATAAGACTAAAGGGTGGTGATCCATTTGTCTTCGGAAGAGGAGAAGAGGAGTGCATATATCTCCTCCAGAGGGGTATACAGTGCGAGGTCGTCCCTGGAGTAACCAGTGCGCTCGCTGTTCCAGCCAGCGCAGGAATCCCAGTTACCAGTAGATTAGCTAGCTCTGGGGTGACCATCGTGACCGCCGTGAGGTCCAATGGTGAGGTTCTGGAGGCGGAATACATTCCATCGAAGGGCACCTTGGTAATCCTTATGGGAGTTCACGTGGTTGATCAACTGAAACGGAGATTATTGGAGGTTAGGCTCCCCATGGAACCTGTGGCGGTAATCGAGAAGGGTACCCTCCCCGAGCAACGGGTATTTGTGGATGTTTTGGAGAGACTAGATCAAGTTGTCAAAGAGAATCAGGTGAGGGCCCCCGCCATCTTCGTGGTTGGTGAAGTGGTTAAGATGAGGGACAAGCTGAAGTTTATCTGACTTACTCCCCGCCCAGAAGGGTTCCCCTTCATGTGCTTCGTTGTTTTCACCATGATTCGGGGCTATATCTCTCGTGGCGTGGGCAGTCGGATCAGAGGCCCAACTGGAGATAAATGAAGTTTCGGAAGAAGAGCTAAGGGAAACGACGATCTTAACTCTGCTATGTCCAATCTCTGATGGTCCAGAGGGCGCCTAGGGCCTCGCTGTGTAACCTCAAGTGAACCAGTGCGGCAGTGGCGAAGGCGAATTCCAATTAAAGCGATTGTAAGTGTACCTCACAATGAAGCTTGAGACCTTCCGCCTCCACTATCCATTTTGGACGAGTGGGGGTCGTCAAACTGGGACGGGGAAATCCAGCGAGTCTAAAATTACTTCACTCAACTTCACTAGCGTCTGAAGAGTAAAGTATTTCCTAGGGTAGGGAAGATTCAATGCGTTCAGACAGTAGATTTTCAGGTGAAGTGAAGTAGAGTAATTCTTATTTAATAAAATGACTAATCTCCACTGTGGTAGATATGGATTTAAGTATAAGGTCTAGCTTCAAGGTAGGGGAAAGGGCTAGTTTCGTGGAGACCTCCATGAGTAAGGAGGGGAACTTGATCTCCACTCTCCACGCCCTGAACCTCGACCTGGACAACTTAAGGGTAGGAGTCTCAGCTTCTACGGACCCAGAGGGTAGGCTAAGGCGATTTATGTTAACTGTAATTCAGCCTCAAGATCAGGAGAACGTTGTGGTCTCTTACATTCTGGACTTAACCTCCAGGAAGTTGACGATCACTGAGGGGAGGGCGAGGAGGCTTGAGGTTAAGGAGGAGGACAGAGCTAAGGTTATATCTCAACTCCCCAATCTCATCAGCTCCATGAGACAGGGTCCCCTCACCTCCTTCAGGAGTAGGGTGTTCAACCTTGACACCGGCGCAGAGGAGACTACTTGAGCTCTGCAGTTCGCCGAGGACCTTCTCGGAGCTCAAGAGGTTGACCAAACTCTCCGACTCGGGGCTCTCCAAGGTCCTCAAGGAGATGCGGGAGTTGGGCTTCCTTCAAAAGCTGCAGGAGGGATACCTCACCACCACCGAGGGGATGGAAGCTCTGGGTCACAGGAAGATCAGGGCCCACGGCGTGATCTTGGTATACAGTGGCATAAGTGAGGAGCAGGCCAGGAGGGTGTGTGAGATCCTAAGGGGTTCCCCCAAATTCTGGCTCTCCGCCCGCAGTGAAGACGTGGGGGACTACGATGTGAGGGTGGGGTTAGCCCTGACGTTCCCTGAACTCCTCCTGGATCAGGTCAGGGGGAATTCGAAGGAAAGGGAAGTTAAATGATCGCCTCCCTCCATTCCCAACCACACCCCACCATTTACTCGGCTGTGCTCGCCTTAGTCCTCACGCTGAACTCCCCAACCTTATAAATCAATTTAACCCCAACCTCTCCATTCGTCACGTGAGGCAACCCTGAAACAAGTCGTGCCCAATTATGGACGTCAGAGTACTCTAGGCTTAGGTTGTTATCTTGCTCACATGTTAGGGGTGGAGCTCGACTGTGTCCCCATAGACCTAGGGTTTGAAAGGGTCGGTTTAGTTTTAGTGGATGGTTTTTCAACCAATCTGGCGAAGATCCTTAACTTGGAGGACAGAAATATTCAGACTTCCTTTCCTTCCTCCACAGCTCCAGCATTAGCCACTCTCTTTACAGCTTCCCCACCGTGTGTTCATGGAATAGTGGGAGAGAGAGTATGGGTCAAACATCTTGGAGGTATGGTTAACACCCTTAGATATAGTTTTGCGCCGGTGCGGACTCTGGACGAACTCGAGGAGGTAAAGAAGGAGAGGAACTTGTTCATTTCCCTCCGTCCCATAATTTCGGAGGCAAAGAGGGGAGTAAGGGTGGTTCTCCCCTCATGGCTAAGCGAATCTCAGTTTAGTTCTGCCCTTTATGGGGGTGCCGACGTGCTTTCATGTTACAATGTTTGGGATTGCCTTGAATATTTCAGGATATCCATTGGAAAGGGCGTTCTAACTTTCCTGTATCTCAACGAAGTTGATACATTATCACATAAATATGGCCCCCTTTCCAGACCCACCTTAGAAGCTGCGTCCCATATAGTTGAGAACCTGAGACACATCTCTTCACAGTCGTCTGTGCCCGTACTACTAACAGCCGACCACGGATTCGTTGAGGTAGAGAGAGTTAATTTTTTGGATCAGGACACTGAGCTTAAGGAAGTCTTGGAATTACCTCCCTTCGGTGAGCCAAGGGCTCTGTTCCTGAGAAGTAGAGTGGACCTGAAAACCATGCTTTACCACAAATATCCTGACCTCCAATTACACGATAGGACTGAGTCAGAGGAGATGGGACTCTTGGGGCAATGTTCAAGCTATAGTTCCCTCGGATTCGACTATATTGGAATACCCAACGGACCAGTCTCGTATAGATATAGGCTATCAGAGGGAGACAATACCCTTTTTAAGGGAGAGCACGGTGGACTCACTGACGAGGAACTCAATGTGCCTCTGGTGACACTTCGTGGATAAATTTTACGTTCCAACATGGGATGATATAGAGATATCTGTGTTAGAAGTAGGAAAATCAATATTAATTGATCGCTTTATGCCCGACGTGTTAGTAGCAATAGCCACTGGAGGACTTATACCAGCGAAGCTCCTGTCAGATCTGCTTAACATTAACTCCATAAGGGAAGTAGAGGCTAAGTTCTACAGGAGCGTGGGAGTGACGGATAGTAAGCCTGTCATTAAGTCCGCCCATCTGGATGGCATAGAGAACAGAAATGTACTCATTGTGGACGACGTGTCCGATACGGGGGAGACGCTGAACGCCGTGGTGAACCTGGTTTCCATGTTTTCGCCCAAGGTCGTTAAGACATCCACGCTCTATGTGAAACCGTGGGCTCGCACAATCCCAGACTACTATCATAGAAAGGTCGATGGTTGGATAGTTTTTCCATGGGACAAGTGGGCAGTGGTTAGGGAGAATCCTTCACTCTACGTTACCAACGCTGACAGATTCAAGCAAATAGAGGAAATGATGAAGGGCCATTCAAATCACTAAAAAATACTTGGGTCCCTATATTCCCCCCACACTTCCCTTAGCACACCGCTTATTTCTCCTACTGTCACTCCTCTCTTGATACACTCCAATATGTATGGAACCACATTTACCTCCTCCTTTTCGGCAACCTTCGTCAACTGGTTAAGGGAATCCTTAACCTTCTCCTCTAACCTCTCTCCCCTATAGCTCCTCAGCCTAGAGATTACCTTGTCCCTTGCTTCGCTATCAGGTCTAAAGATCTCAACCTCCTGTTCTTCCTCTTCTCTGTAAATGTTAACTCCAATTACCGGCAAATCCCCCTCCTCAATCCTTTTCTGAAGTCGATATGCGCTTTCCGCTATCTCCCTCTGTGGAAATCCTAACTCCACAGCCCTGACCATGCCGCCCATCCTTTCAACCTGCTCTATCTTCCTCCAAACCTTCTCCTCTAACTCATCGGTAAGCCACTCCAGATAGTATGAACCTCCCATTGGATCCACAGTCTCAGTTACTCCTGACTCGTTAGCGATGACCTGCTGTACCCTCACCGCTAACTTGGCAGCCTTCTCGGTTGGAAGGCCTAGTGCCTCATCATATGCATTAACATGAAGGCTTTGGGTTCCACCCAACACAGCGGCCAGAGCCTGAATGGTGGTACGAACTATGTTGACCTCAGGTTGCTGTGCTGTCAATTCAGCACCTCCAGTTTGGGTGTGAAACTTCATTGACATGGATTCAACCTTTTTGGCCCCAAACCAATCCTTCATTATCTTAGCCCATACCCTTCTTGCCGCTCTGAACTTGGCCACTTCCTCGAACAAGTTCATATAGGCAGCGAAGAAGAAGGACAGAGTGGGCGCAAATGTATCTACCTCTACCCCTCTCTCCTTAGTCCTTCTTACGTACTCTATACCATCAGCTATGGCGAACGCGACCTCCTGTACTGCGTCACTACCTGCCTCTCTTATATGGTAACCACTTATGCTGATGGGATGCCACTTGGGTACTTCTTTGCTCAGATACTGGATGAGGTCAACAGAATATCTCATGGAGGGATTGGGGGGGTAAATGAAGTTCTTTCGGGCTATATATTCCTTCAATATGTCATTCTGGATGGTTCCATCCAATTTCTCCTTATCAACACCTTGGGCTTTGGCTGCCGTTATATACATGGAGACGAGCTCTGCCGCCGTTGCATTAATCGTCATACTGGTTGTTACCCTGTCCAAAGGTATCTCCTCCATTACCATGCTCATTTCCTTCCAATGAGGCATTGATACACCAACGACTCCCACCTCACTGTAAGCTAAGGGATGATCGGGGTCCAATCCTAACTGAGTGGGTAAGTCGAATGCCATGCTCAACCCAGTTTGTCCGGCTTGGATGAGGCTTCTGAACCTACGGTTAGTCTGCTCTGCTGAACCGAACCCGGCATACTGTCTAATTGTCCATATCCTTCCTCTGTACATTGAGGGATAGACTCCTCTCGTAAAGGGATATTCACCTGGAAATCCCAGTTTCTCCGTGTAGTCTCCCTTTAGGTCCAGTTCAGTGTAGAGAGGTTTCACCTCTAACCCAGACTTGGTGAGAAATTTGCTCTTCCTTTCTGGTCTCTTACTGTTCCAGCTCTTCAACACTCTTTCGTTCCAATCCTTCAACCTCTCCTCAATATCCAAAGGCTTTCACTATATTCTCTAGGGTCGAGGTAAAAACATAATATCACCTCATCCGACATGCTGAAGGGTGCGACTTTGAGCTTCCTAGGTCCTTTGGATCATGTCGGGGTTGCCGTTAGGGACTTGGAGGGAACCACGAAGGCTTACGTTGACGCTGGATTGGAGGTAGTTTGGAGGGGAGAGGTGGGGGAGCATAGGGTCAAGGTCGTCTTTCTGAAAAAAGGAGGTCATGCTATGGTTGAGCTCTTGGAACCAACAGACGGGGACTCCCCCTTGGGAAGATTCCTTTCAAGGAGAGGACCAGGACTTCATCATCTTTCCTTCCTTGTGAATAATATAGACGAATCCTTGGCCCAAGCTAAGAGGCAGGGCTATGAGTTAGTGGATACACTACCCACTCCAGGTGCCATGGGGAGGAGAGTGGCCTTTCTACATCCTAGGTCCTTCAATGGCGTATTGGTTGAGCTTGTGGAGAATCGATGAGAAAAGTTTAAGCTAGAGTTATCACAAGATATACAGTAGGTGATATTATGTCCTCTAAGAAACCAAGAGACATATTCGACTACTTCGACGAGCTCTTCAAGGAAATGGAGGAGGAGATCGAGGAATTTGAGAGGAGGTTCTCAAGGTCCTTTACTAGGGGAGACGTAGAATTTCCAAAGGAAGGACCATACTTCTATGGTTTTAGGGTTACCATTGGACCTGACGGTAAGCCGAAGATACAGGAGTTTGGAAACGTGAAGAAGGCCAAGGGCAAGCCGATCCTAAGTGAGGACATCGAACCCGTCGTTGATGTCATAGAGAGGGATGAAGAGGTGAGGGTTATAGCGGAGGTGCCAGGGGTAGACAAGGACAAAATAAAGCTCACCGTATCGGGAAACCAACTCCACCTTGAGGCCAAGGGAGAGGAGAGGAACTATAGTACTGACGTTAATTTGCCGGCCGAGGTCGATGAGAATTCCGCCAAGGCCACCTACAAGAACGGAGTACTAGAGGTAGTGTTAAAGAAGAAGAAACAGAAGCCTAGTGGTAAGGAGATAAAGATAGACTAAAGTTTCTTTTAGCTCTCCACAACTCCAACTCCCCTAGTCCTCCCTTCCCTGAATACGAAAACTTGCCCCTTCTCCAAATATTCAGGTCTGTATAGGAATTCCAGTGTCACTATAGTGGAGTCTCCTGACCTTAGGAACTCCTTTCCCAACTCCACAAACCTCACTGCCTGTCTCACAGTGTATGCATGTAACGTAGCTACATATCCGGGTCTGATGGTAGTGGGATGGTGAAGGATGTATACTTTCGCCCTGAATCTTCTCTTACCACTAGGATGGCCGTCGGTCAGCACCATTCCCTTCCTCAATTCATCTCGTCTAACTCCCTGAAGGGCAAAAGTCGCGATCTGTCCAGCCCCTACCCTATCTACAAATAATCTGTTTACCTGAATGCTCTTTATTTTGACCTCCCTGAATTCTCCACCTGCCCCAGGCCCAAGTAAGTATGCGTCGTTCTGCCCCAGCGCACCACTTACCACTGAGCCCAGGACCACTACACCTGTCCCCTGTACGTTAAACACGTCGTCTATGTAGACCAGCGGATGCCCTGAAGGTGTTCTCCCCTTTGGTGGAAGCATCTTGATGAAATTGGTAAATAGATCTAGCCCCTTTCCCGTGACGTTGGAAACGGTAAATATTGGTACGACCCTTGCTGTCCTGAGGGCCATAATCGCGTTAACGACATCATCTTCGTCATCTACCTCAATTGATAATCTATTAATACCAGGTACCTTCAGGACTGCCTTGATCTCCTTGACTACTTGTTCAACTCTCTCCTTGGGCATCTTGTCAACTTTAGTTACTACCACAAATATTGGTAGCCTCAGGATGGCTGCGACGGCTAAGTGTTCCTTCCCCATGGCGCTCAAGCCGTCGTCGGCTCCCACGACCAGGCAAACGTAGTTTATCTCGTAACCCATTAGTCCCTTTAGCGTCGTTCTCAGATATCTCTCATGTCCTCCCAGGTCTATCAATCGAACTACCTTAGTGCTGCGCATCATGACCTCCGCCTCATCAGTGGGATCCCTGAGCCCCCAGTTTACTACCTGGTTAAGCTCGTCAAAACCAAGTAGTCTTATGGTTATTGATGAGGTTCTACCAGACATGACCTCATGGAGATATCTTGACACCATATTCCTCAGTTTACCGTTGCCATCGTCCAGTTTTCCGTGTATGAGGGAACCTGTTAACGTGCTCTTACCAGCGTTAACGTGACCCATTATAGCCACGTTTACCTGAATTGGAAGTGTTTCTCGGGAGAGCCTGATCAGAACCTCCGCTATATTTGCACCTTTCCTGACCTCGGCCTTTCTAATGTAAATGATCTTTGCGTTGACTAGCTCCGCGGCCTTCCTTATGACCTCCAGGGTGTCCCTTAACTCCTCTGCTGACAGCCCCACTGCGTCTCCACCGTCAGAGACCCCAAGTACATAGAATGCCTCTCCTCCACCCTCCTCGAGCCTAAACCTCATCTGAGTAGCAAGTTCTTGGAGCCTAGTATCATCAACGTACCTAAGTTTTAGCTTATATTCGACCTTCCCTAACTCGTTCTCCCGAGGAAAATCGAATGAAACCGTCTGCCCCCATGATAGTTTTTTTATTGTGGAAATAAGCTTTGCGTAAAATGGGTGAACCAGAGCTAATATCTGAAAGCGTTGAGAAGTGCTTCGTTTGCGGCGCTGAGAAAATGGAGATTAAGAACTACATTCACGATGCTGGACTTGTCGGTAAAGTTTTGCTCTCCGTATGGAGCTGTAGTTCCTGTGGCTACAGAAGTGTGGATGTGAAACCTTGGGAGACCAGAACTCCAGTTACGCTACAGTTCAGAATAGAGAGCGTTGAGGACCTTAACGTCTTAGTCTATAGGTCTCCCATGGGTGAGGTTTCAATACCCGAGTTAGGGCTGGAGATAGAGCCTGGAACGAACTCCCAAGGAAACATAACAACAGTTGAGGGCATCCTTGAGGAGGTATTGGAGTTTTTCCCCGAAGATAAAGTAGAGGAAGTGATGAAGGCGAAGGAAGGCAAGATTCCTTTCACCCTCGTAATAAGGGATCCCACGGGCTCCAGCTTCATAAAGAGTGAAAGGGTCAAAGTAATATCCTGAGCCTATGGAGAGGGTTGGCGCCGTTATCTTAGCGGCGGGAGAGGCCAAGAGGTTCGGCTCGAATAAACTAATGGCGGAGCTTGACGGGAGACCCCTAATCTCTTGGGTGCTGGATGCTGTCTCTCATCTGGATAGAGCACTGATAGTTGGCAAATATGCAAGAGAGATAATTGAAGCCTTTCCCAGGGAGGTGTCGATATATAATCCCTTCTATTTGGAAGGCATGAGTACGTCAGTCAAGCTCGGAGTTAGATTCTTTCAGGACAAGGAGTGGATCCTGTTTGTGCCTGGCGATATGCCCTGGTTGAATAGGAGGACAGTGGATAGGGTGCTCTCCGCCGCTTCCCCTTCGTGTGACTCAGTGGTACCGATCCATCAGGGCGTGAGGGGTAATCCTGTACTGATCTCAAACGGACTCTTTCCAGAGCTACTGCAGTTGAAAGGAGACGTTGGAGCAAGGGAAGTTATTGTGAGATACAGAAGATGTGAAGTTGAGTGTGGAAAAGAGGTTACTTTAGACGTGGACTATCCTACTGACCTTTCATCCTCTCGGCGGCCAGTTTAATTGCGTCTATTATGTTCTGGTATCCAGTACACCTGCACAGGTTCCCCGATATTCCCTCCTTTATCTCTTCCTCTGATGGGTTGGGATTGTTTTTGAGCAGCCAGTAACTCTGCATTATCATTCCTGGAGTGCAGTAACCACACTGAAGGCCATGCTTCTCCCAGAAAGCCTCCTGTATGGGATGAAGCTTCTCCCCCTGAGCTAGACCTTCTATGGTCAAAATCTCTGATCCGTCGGCCTCCACCCCCAATATAGTGCAGGACTTTACCGACTTACCGTCCATTATTATTGTACATGCTCCACAATGGCTGGTGTCACACCCAATGTGCACTCCCGTGAACCCAAGCTCCCTAAGTACGTGTACGAGGAGTCTCCTGGGTTCAACCTCGGTTTCGTATTGTTGTCCGTTTATTTTATACCTGACTTTTGCCTTTTGTTCCTGCTCTATTACCTTCATTGCTTACCACCCATTGCCTCTAACAGAGCTCTCTTAGTGTATACACCCACTAATTTCTTTTTGTATTCGGCGGAAGCCCTCGGACTTGGTATTGGGTTCACTGACTCCATGGCCTTCTTTGAGGCCTCCTCAATTGACTTACTATCACCCTTTGAGTCCATGAGCACCTTCTCTGCCTCCCTAAGCCTGGTCCCCACAGGTCCTATGAGGCTAGCGGCTATTCTGACGTCCTTTATAACTTCACCCTCCTTCCTCAAAAGCACTGCCACGGCCGCCGTATCCTCCATCCTCTTGTAGGAGTAAGTGTATCCTTTTAGGATGGGAACCTGAACCTCAACTATCAGCTCTCCAGTTTTTAGGTCCGTAGTGTAGATGTCCTTCTGGAACCCCTCGAATGGAACTATCCTCTCATTTCCCTTACTCTTTATTTTCACCTTAGCCTCAGTTACAAGAAGGCTGGCTGGGTGATCGGTCACCGGATCCGCCTGTGCCAGTTCTCCCCCAATTGTACCCATGTTCCTTATCTGAGGATCGGCGATCACTGAGGACACAGCGCTCACTACGGGAACGCTCTTTTTCACCTTTTGATCTGTGGCTATTTCATTGTGCGTGGCGAGGGCTCCCAAGTAGAGGGTCTTATCATCACTTTTGATGTAATGAAGGTCATTTAGTCTCCTCAACTCTACAATGTATGATGGCCTTATGAGCCTGAGTTTCAGCATCGGTATAAGGCTATACCCACCTGCCAAGGGCCTGGCGTCCTCATTTTTCTCAAGGAACTCCAGAGCTTCATCCAAGCTATCTGGGATGACGTATCCGAACTTCGGAGGATACATGGTACAAAGTAAAATCCTTGGCAGTTAAATTTGTTTGTACTTTGCAGGACTCTTCTTGAACTCCGCCATGCACATTGGACTACAGAAGAAATACTCCTTTCCCTCAAAGACTAACCTGTACTTTGGGGTACGCACCTCATCCCCACAGACAGGATCCTTCACACAATATTTTTAGGGTAGTGGACTTAAAGTGTTTCTAACAAGAAAATTATTGCTTATATGAGGAACACGTTTCGCTACTCTCTTGGAAGAGTTTCTCCACCAGTTTGTCCGGTAACGTCACAGATGCCTTATAGTTAGGGTGATCCACGAGCACTTCCACTCGACCCTTCTCCCCCTGTGGGTCGAATGTTAGGTACTGCACTGTACTAAACTCGTCTCCCTGTTCCCTGCCTCCCTCAGGCTCCCCATGAATCAGTTTGTCGTTTATCCTCAAATATACTGAATTGTATATTCCCTTCAATGTCCTGAAGACCTTCCTTAAGTCCTCCTCATTCTCGGCGTTGATGTAAAGTGTCGCCTTTATCTTGCCGTCGCACGGTATCAAGGTGGAGTATATGTTATATGTTCTCAATAATTCATTTCTATCCTCTATTTTGTCTAGGTAGACCATCTCTTGAACTTGATGGAGTACCGTTTCCGCGTTCTCGAACAACAGGGTGAGCCTTTCTCCTAACTCTATTCGTCTATCATTCTTAATCTCAATTATTCTCTTAATTCTTTCGTTTCTTATTCTTTCATATTCCTTCCATGGGATTATCTTATCTAACACTCTTCATTCCCTCCTTTAGTAGACTGATCGGGTGCATTGCCCTTCTACCTGAGGCTTTCCTTACCTGAAGTCCCGCCAGTGGACATTCCGTTGAAAATTGTTCCGCATTACTGCTGGCGAAAGCCTCCATCATTTTGGCTCCCACCACCTTGGCCTTTGAGTAATTCCTCAGTCCCCAGCCTCCGTCTATCCCAGAGCATCCTTTGTCAGCAGTGGTGACCTTGGCATTCATACCTCGTATCAGTTGTACTCCAGGGAGACCTACCTTTAGATGTTTTAGATGACATGGTGTATGGTAAAGTATTTGTATTCCGCCCAAATCACCTTTTATTTCCACCTTCCCTTCCCTCTTCATCTTAAATAGGAACTCCATTGCATCATATACTTTCGGTGGTTCCCTATCCAGAACGTATTGATACTCCTTGGTCATCATCATTGTACAAGTTGGTATAGGGGTAACAACTTCGTAGCCTTGGCTTCTGTGCTTCTCTATCTCCCTTACGTTATGCTCGGCATTTTCATGAAGCCTCTTGGCATCCCCTGCGTCCAGCATAGGAGCGCCGCAACATCTGAAGTTTCCCATTTTCACCTCTATACCCAATTTATTGTAGACCTCAACTAAGTCCTCCACTACCTCGGGGAAGAAGTTTCTGGCTAGGCAGGTGGGGAACAGTACAACCTTCGCTATGGGTTTCTCCACCTTGTTTTCGATTCGAGGCTCTCTATCGCTTAGTTCTGGCATTGGAGCATCCTCCTCCACCCCCAAGATCTTTGACCCGGCCCTCAATGCTCCCTTGGCCAAGGGTCTGACCAGAGGAAGGACGTCCATGGACTCCCAAAGCATGTCCCTAAGCTTCAATCCAGCCTTGGACTTGTAGTTAAGCCATGCCCAGTCCATGAGGTGGGCAAAATCCATGGCGAATTCGTGAGGGGGCGTGTAAGGACAGTTCACATAGCACATGTTACAGTGGAAGCATTCAGATGACACTAAGTTTAGGTCTTCCAGGGTTAGGGTCTTCGGCCCTTTCTTATCAGTTAAATTGAACAATGTGGGAAAGGCCGGACAATAGTTGAAGCAAAGTCTGCACCCGTGGCAAATTGAGGCCTGCCTTACGAATTCAGATTTTAATTTTTCGGAATCAAAAAAAGATGGATTATTTGGATTGAGACTATACATGGACTCACCGAGTTTATGCCTTTAGCTTCTTTAATGCGTCGGTGAACTTCTCAGCGTGACTCTTTTCCGCCCTCGCCAACGTCTCGAACCATTCTGCAAGCTCTGAGAATCCCTCTTCCCTCGCTGTCTTGGCGAAGCCAGGGTACATCTGTGTCCACTCATAGGTCTCTCCGGCCACCGCGGATTCTAGCATCTCCTCCAGCGTCCTTATTGGCTTGTCAGTGGCAGGGTCTCCTATGTTTCCTTGTCTGACGAAGTCCAGGTGACCGAAGCCGTGAGCGGTCTCTCCCTCGGCTATGCTTCTAAGGAGGGCGGCTACCTCTGGATAGCCCTCCTCATCTGCCCTCTTGGCAAAGTATAGATATCTCCTGTTTGCCATCGCCTCTCCTGCGAAGGCATGTTTAAGGTTCATCTCCGTCTTAGTTCCCTTCATCTCCTTCATTTTTGGTCAGTTAGTAGTGGTAAGCTAGACTATATAAACTTTCATCTAAGAACGATTATTACTATCATGTATTAGGGATTATTAGTTGATATCTCCTCCGCCGATAGTTATCATAGCTTTTAGGCTGGTCCGGCCAATGAAGAAAGTGGACCCCGCTGAACTCCTTTCGCCTCTTAGGGAACTAGGTATGACCGATGAGGAAATAGCCTACGCCCTCAAGAGGGCCAGCGGGATCATATTTGGGTTCGGTATGGAGTTGAGGGCAAGAGTTGTGTTGGAGTCCATGAACTTTCAAGAAGTAAAGAGTGTAGACTTGCCTACTCATGACATTGAGGCCGTTAAGGACGGCGTGACGTACTTTGTGGAGGTTAAGGCCACTCGTAAATCTCCGACGAGGGAGTACAGTGCTTATAAGATAGCGGAGATGGCCATGCTAGATGGTCCTCATATGACCCTTGTTATGTTACCAGAACCCAAACTTTACTTAACGGAGGAAGTATTAAGTGAACCGAAGAGGTCCCTGTTACATCTTTTGAGACAGATTAGAAGGGGTGACTTGAACGCAATTAAGGAAGCTGTGGGCATAGCAGAAGGTTCCATAAAAACGTATGAACAATTGGTGTTAGAATTCGCCAGAAGGAATGGAGGAGAGGAAGTGGCCACTTATTTAACGTATCTACTTCATGAGGATCGACGAAACTTGGAGGCCCTGTAACTCCTAAGCTCTCTCTCAGCTCTCTCCAAGTACCTGTACACCACGCTGTGATCCTTTCCTTCAATCAACATCTCCACGGCCTTGCGTCCTACCTGAAGTTGATCGTAGAAGCCTATGAGTCCTATCAGATGGTCAGAGACGGAAATGTAAACACCCGTATATTCAAATATTATTCTCTTGGTTTTCCCTTTCTCGCCGATTATTCTACCCTTGAGCCTCCTTATGTCGCTTGGATCATGTGCCACATCCTTAATATCGATCACGTCAAGTAACATGTCATCAGACAACAACTTCATGGCAACTTCTACGTCAAAGCCCAGGCCTATGGCATTTATTATTGAGGATACCTTCATGACTTCGTAGGAATTATTTCCCTTTGGCATTATGTTGAATATCTTGTTCTTCTCATCGTACTTGACGTCAACATCCTGATATTGGGTCAAGGTTTCCAAGGCGGCTCTAACTAATTGTAGTCTTTCGTCTGGAACTGTCACGAACATGAGTTCCCAGGGAATCTCCTCCTCTATCAATTTAACTTTATGGGGATTCAGGGATTTCGAGCTGTTCTAGTTGGATTCAATCTATACCTCATCGATTCGGAGATACATCTCTGAGGGGCAGTCGAGAGGGTCAGAGACCACCATTTAGGTTCATCGCGATTACATTACGGTCGTTCTCGTAACCGCAGGTACAACGGAAGTACCTGTGAGCGACTTCCCTCATTCTTCTCCCGCATTTAGGGCAGGAAACGGAAGAATAACGCGGGTTAACGAACTCCACTAACCCGTGCGTCTTTGCTTGCCAATCAATCCAGTGCCGGATTCTACGGTACTGCATTAGATACAACTTATCGCGAAACTCCTTCGACAGTTCGTCAACACGCTTAATGAGGTTTCTCAATCCCTCCAACTTAATGAGGTCAGCACCCAAACTCTTAGCCTCACCGACTACCCACTTCCCCACCTTCCTGGCGAAATCCTCCATTACGCTTAGCCCTTAAGTGGAAACCCCTAATCCTGGCCTTAATGCGTTTTGACCTCCATCTTTTAGGGTGCTTCCTTTGTAGGTTCTCAGCTAACGACTTCCAATGATGGGCCTCGTGGAGCCTTGTGGCGATCCTAACATATTCCTTATCACCTTTACCGACAACTACCTCATCCATGTTAATGTCTACAGCAACACTTCCCCTGGGTTCAATCTTCTCTTCCTCTCTCTCGAAAACAACTTTGAGGAAAGCTTTACCATCCTTAACTATCAGTCTAACTTCCTTCATCCTCCAGCTTGAGTGGTCCTTGACCTTCCTTATCCCACGACCTGAAGCTCACCAACGCGATCTTAACTCTCAATGTTTCTAGGTTCAGGTAGCAGCTCAACCTCGGCGTTAGCCATACCGTTGGTTAGACGCGGGGGAACCTCCTTAGGTTATTGAACCGTCCCTTATCGCCAAAGCGTCCAACAGTCCTCGGCAATTCGAATGTAGTTTGTACTCGTTCCTTAACTTGCTCCTCGTGGACTTTTCCTAACACGCCCTTTTCTTCCGGATTCGGAACGTTCTCCCTCAACCAGAACACGAAACGTGTTGCCTTCACGTAGTTATTTACAAGGACTAGGAGGGATTCAGAGGAGGCGACATTGAAACCGTAGCTCTGATCGCGTTCCTCCTAACCATAGGGGAAATGGAAGAGATATTAACTCACCATATCCGCCTAGAAGGGGAGAGGCTTTCACTCTTTTGTAATGTTATGGAAGTTCGTGAGGCTCTCTTCCAAGTGAGAACGACCCTTTAAACTGTTGGAACCTATCTACCATGTATTCCTTATTCTCTTCTCCGTCTAGAATGTAATTCATCAGCATCTCGGCCAATGCTGGACCTATCTCCGCCCCGTAGCCGTCCAAACCACCAATATAAAAGAGGTTGTCTCCCACTCTACCAAAGGAGGGCCGCATGTCTGGGGTACCCTCGCAATGTCCCCATCCCAGATGAAATTGAACCAATTTTCCCAATCTGGCCGAGGCCTTTTCCAGTAGTGTGGAAGGATCAATGTTCACTTTCTCCCCAGGCTTACACTCTATGGTGTCCCCATCTCCCACTATTGCAAATGGCAATCCCATCCCCAGTAGAGGCCTCGAGTAGAAACCGATTTCATAATCGTAGACGAAGTTCGAGTCCAACTCCCTTCTTCCTGACACTGCCGCAGACCAGCAAAAATATGGCTTCGATTTCAGAGAGGGGAAGAGTTCACTGTTCCAGGCTCCCGCAGCCAACACTACGGCATCCGCCTCCTTAATCTTCCCATCCAATTCAACTGATGCCTTCCTTCCGTCTAGCTTGATCTTTGCCTCGGTAGGGTAGACAGGGGTAGATCTGATGAAGTTTCCTATCCAGACCAGTCTGTCACTTCCGTGGGTTATGGTGGCTTCCGTGGAGAGCCATTCCACATACTTTCTCTCCACCTTGACACCCACCTCCTGCCAAAGCGAAGTAAGATTCCCCAATTTATCTGAAATGGTATAGGCCGGAAACTCCCTGGTTCTAACGTTAAATCGATCATATAATTCCAATGTTCGCTTAGCTAACTTCACATCATTTCCCTTTAGTAACAGGGAGTGGATGAGAGTGGGATAGATCTTTCTCTTTCTGGCGTCTATGGCTGTGACCTCATGTCCCCTATCTCTCAGCAGTCTGTAAAGGGAGGACCCCAATACCCCTCCCCCTATGATAATGATCTTCATCTTCAAGAAATCCCTGGGGATTGGGGAAATATCGTTACCTGATCCGCCTCAATATTCTCGAGTGCGTTTAAATCTTGAACGAGTTTTTTATATTCAGCTTACCAGATACAAGTGAGTCTCCATGTTAGTGTTCGCACTTGTCAAGGGAGTTCCCGCCAATACGGCTAACGTGGTCAGCGTTGGCGGTATATTGAGGAGGGAGCAGATGGACATAGTAATGAATCCCTACGATAGAAAGACAGTGGAGGCAGCCGATTACCTGAAGAGACAAGTGGGAGGCAAGCTGGTGGCCGTATCCATGGGACCCCACGTGAAGATTATACCTATAATGCAGAAATTATTCGACGCAGAGGTCTCTGGAATAGATGAGGCATACATACTCAGCGACAGAAAGTTTGCAGGCGCAGATACATTGGCCACATCTTACACTTTGGCCTCTGGAGTGAAAAAGGTTCTAGATATTCACGCACAGGCCATGGACAAGCTCATAGAGGCCTCTAGAGGGCCCGTGGAGGAGTTCGAGAAACTTTCAAGGGATCTGTATCTCTCAAACTTAGCTCCAAACTACGTTTATTCGGATAGGCCCGCGGTTCAAGAAACGTTGGTGGCCAAATTGAGGGAGGGAAAGATCTCAAAGAGCGATGTGGAGCAGGAGCTAATCAAACTGAGAGAGGAAATCTATAGCAACTTCTGTGTTGTTGCGGGGATGAAGGCTTCCGACGGTGAGACCTGGAACACTGGCCCACAGGCGGCAGAAGCCCTCTCTGAGATGTTGAACATTTTAATTCCTCACGCGTCCTCGGCCACTGGGTTAGAATACTATCAGGGTTCCCTTATCGTGAAGAGAAGGATAGGACAATTCGTCCAAACAGTGAGAATGCAGTTGCCGGCAGTAATAACTATTAATCCAGACTATTATGTTTCTCCCCTCACCCTGGAAATGAGGAGGGAGGCCAGGGCAATGTCCTTCATGGGGAAGAAGAAGGAGCCGGTGGTCTGGACTATTGCTGACCTCAACCCAGATCCCACTAGAATAGGGCTGGCCGGATCTCCCACAGTGGTCGGACCTGGAGTGGACCTCGGAAAACCCCCGCAAATTAAGGTTGTAGGTAAATCATTGATACTCACCCAGGATGTAGAGAAGTTTGAGGTGGACGGTAAGGCCTATGGTCCCTTCAAGAAGGGAGATCCTGTCGACTCACTTCCCGATCAGGTGAAGGAAAAACTTTCGGGTAAGTTTAAGGTCTTTGAGTACGACGATCTTGTAGATGAGTTATTGAGGGAGTTGAAGTAAGATGAGTCAGCCACTTGTCCTCCCGGACACGCCCGACGCCGCCAGTTACAAGGATGTATGGACCTTTACTGAATATGTGGAGGGGGAACTCTTTCAGACCTCCTTCGAGGCCATAGCTGCAGCAAGGAAGATAGCATCTATGACAAATATGAGGGTAGGAACGGTAATTGTAGGTTACAAAATTCCCCAGGAAGTAATAGACTCCCTAATATGGAGGGGAGCCGATTACGTCATTGTTGTGGATAACTTGGAACTGGAGAGGTATAATCCACTAACTTATGCCAGCGTGCTAGCAGGCGTGGCAAGGGAAAGGAAACCCTGGGCCTTCGTCTTCGTAGCCGACGACATAGGACGTGACGTTGCGCCTCGCGTGGCCTATAGGTTGAAGACCGGTCTAGCTACAGACTGCATAGATTACGAGATGGGTGAGATTTACCAGGGCGTAGTAGGTCAGACTTTCAAGAACGTTTTAGCCCAAGTGAGGCCGGATTTTGCCAGCAGAATCGCAAAAATATTCACTCCTAGGCATAGGCCGCAGATCTCCTCAATGAGACCAGGATACTTCAAACCGCTCCCAGAGGATAGATCAAGGAAGGGTGAAGTGGTAAGGGTTCAGTGGAAAGTTGCGGAGGAGGAACTGAAGAGGTTCCAAATATTGGAGGTAAGCAGACTTCCTGACGAAGAGGGGGTGGAACTCCTTACGGCCGATTTCGTCATAGGACTTGGACTCGGCGTGGTCAGGAGAACCAAAGGTGAGCCAGACCCTAAGCTGGCCTTGGACCTTGCAATGAAAATAAACGAACTCCTTTCCTCTAGATTGAAAGTGAAGACCGCCATAGGTGCCTCAAGGGCTTTAGTTTGGGCAGAGATAAGGGGGTTAAAGGACTTCATAACGCCTGGTAGACAGATAGGTCAGACTGGGAAGACAATATCTCCAAAGGTTTACGTGGCGGCTGGAATAAGCGGTGCTATACAGCATAAGGTTGGTATAATTCGCTCGAAGAAGATCGTGGCCATAAATACCGATCCAAATGCCCCAATAAAGGATATGGCAACATATATGATAAATGAGGATCTATATGACGCTTTACCAAAGCTGTATGAATCATTGAAGAGGAGGTTGGAGTAAATTGACGGAAAAGTATGACGTAATAGTTGTTGGAGCTGGAGTGGGAGGCAATGCGGCCGCCCTCTACTTAGCCAGGAAAGGATACCAGGTCATGTTAATAGAGAAAGGGATGGTTGCTGGTCACAAGAACCTAACTGGAGGAGTCCTTTACGGTTCCTTCCATGCTGGATTTGGACTCATAGATCTTCTACCAGAGTTCGAGAAGGAGGCCCCTGTGGAGAGGAAGGTTATCGACTATAGATTGGTCTTACTTTCCTCCCCAGTTAAGATCAACGGTAAGTACTCCTACAAGTACTTGGAGGGAAAGGATCTACCTCTCCTGGACTCCTTTGCCCATAGGTTGAAGGGAACAGGTCATGATTACACAGTGCACAGGGCAAGGTTCGACAAATGGTTCTCCTCTAAGGTGGAACAGGCTGGGGGCATAGTTGTTACTGGTACAGCTGTGGAGGACCTGCTTTGGAAGGATGGCAAGGTATCAGGAGTGAGGACCTCGAAGGAAGAGGTAGAGGCCGATTTAGTCATAGATGCCAGCGGAGTTACAAGCAAATTGGTCACCAAGGCAGGACTTAGGGGGCCCCTAGACCCTGAGGATGTATATCATGGAGTGAAGCTGGTCTTTGAATTAGGGGAAGGAGAGATAGAGTCCAGGTTTGGCCTCGGTAAGGGTGAGGGAATAGCAATGGCCATAATGGGTGACTTCCTACATGGAATGAAGGGAGGTGGCTTCCTCTACACGGATAGGTCAACCATCTCAGTGGGGATAGCGGTTGACGCTCACTCCATGCTTAGAAGTTTGAGGGAAAACGTTCAGATCCTAGGGAAACCCATAGATGTAGTGGACGAAATGGTCTCTCACCCATACATTTCAAGGTATATAGAAGGTGCAAGGCTAGTTGAGTATGGTGCCCATAACATACCCAAGGGCTATAGGACGTTCCTCAGGAGGTCCTTCGCGCCTGGCTTCCTGGTGGTTGGCGACGCCTTAGGCGCATTCGTTAAGCTTGGTGCCATAATAGATGGGATGAGGAGGGCCATAGCCTCAGGTATAATGGCTGCAAAGACCTATGAATACGCTAGGTCTAAAGGTGAGTTCGTTAACTCCTTGAGCATGTATGAAGAGATGCTTAGGCCATTGGCCGCTGACATATCCAGATATAGGGCTGAAACATTGGTATCAGAGAGCAACTTCCTCTATGGAAGGGGGTATGAGGCTCTTCTCAACTCTGCGGGGAAGGAAAGAACAGTTGATTCAGTCAATGAGGTGCCCAAGGTCGATTCCCAACAGAGGATACAATCCCTAACAGCAACACTGTCCTACAATGAGGATAAGGAGTGGTCACACATAAAGGTGAGTCAGAGGGCAGACGATGATCCACTTAAGATGTGGATCCCCGCATGTCCAGCAAACTGTTACACATTGTTAGTGGAGGGGAAGGGTGTCTTCGCTTCCTTTAGAGACCTTTACAGGGTTAACTTGGACAGGGTGAAGGATCCCGCGGAAGCTCTAAAACTCACATGGTCTGATGTAAGAGCAGGTAAGGTCAGATTCGATCATGTTCCATGTGTAGCGTGTGGTACTTGCTGGGTTATTGGTCCAAAGGACGTCATAGACTTCAACCCAGAACGCGGCGGACATGGTGTTAAGTACTCATTTGGTTAGAGCAGCTTGGTTTTTTCTCAAGTACTTTTTGTTACATTATATACAGCAAGACCTCTACAGATACGGATAATTTTAGCGTTACAACTAACGAGAATGGACTTGGTACCCAAACAAAAATACCCAATATTAAGTTGGTTTAGGGTTAATTCAGACTCCTCTATCCTCTGAAAAAGAGAAAAATCTCGTATCGAGAGACTTTTCCTCTAGTCCCTTTCATGCCTACTTATTACTCTTTGGTGTTCCCTTACATCAAATGAACGTGAAAAATAGGTTGGCTCTAGTGACTGGCGCCTCAGGGGGACTGGGGTCGGCGATTTCCAGGAAGCTCTGCTCCCTTGGGGCCCACGTAGTCTTAGTTGATGTTAAGCCAGAGGTAGAGGACGTGGCCCAGAAGATAGCGCAGGAAACTAACTCCCAAACCTTAGGTCTGCTAGCTGACGTTAAGGACTTCAAATCTTGTTCCTCCATGTATAATCAGGTGCTCTCAAGGACAGGAAGGGATCATGTAGATATACTAGTAAACAATGCTGGCATAAACAGGGACGCACTCTTCACCAAGATGACTTACGAGCAATGGGATGAAGTGATCAAGGTGGACCTCTACAGCATGTTCAACGTTACTAAACAAGTGGTTGGGGACATGATTAAAGCGAAGTGGGGCAGGATATTGAATATATCCTCTCTTAGTGCGTGGGGTAATATTGGGCAGGCAAATTATGCGGCAGCAAAGGCGGGAGTCATAGGCTTCACCAAAACTTTGGCCAAGGAGTTGGCGCAATATAACATCACGGTTAATGCCCTAGCCCCTGGCTTTATTGATACTCCCATGACCAGGGCGGTTCCAGAAAAAATACGTAATATGATACTGGATAGAATACCCGCCAAAAGAATTGGGTCTCCTGAGGATGTGGCCAACGTGGTGGCTTTCCTGGCATCTGAGGAGGCCGCCTATGTGAATGGCGAGGTTATAGGGGTAACTGGCGGCCTCTCATTTTAAATTACTTTTTCATTGATCTTAGTATTTCCTCGGGCTTTGTGGGGGTCTTAGTGAACCTAGCTCCCACCGCGTCTTCCAGTGCCCTTATGACAACCGCTGGACCCACTATTAGCCCTGCCTCCCCTATTCCCTTACTTCCAGTGGTGTAACCTGAGTTGTGGGGATCGTCAGTGAACTGGCTTTTCATCTCAGGGGCCTCCATGAACGTTGGGACGTAGTACTCACCAAAGGTCACTGCTAACTGACCGTTCTCATCTATTTTTGCATCCTCATAGAGAGCCTGCCCTACGGCCTGTACAACAGCTCCATAAACCTGTCCCTCTGCCAACAGAGGGTTGATTACCTTTCCTATGTCATCATATGACATGTACTTCAACACCTTGGGTATTCCGAACTCATCTACTTCAACAACTGCCACCCCCACACCGTATGGGAAAGTGACGTTGGCCTCATAGAATTGATAAGCCATAAGTCCAGGGTCCTTGACCTCGTAAGCCTTCCTAGCTACCTCCTCCCACTTCATTGATTTGCCCCCACCTCTAAACTCACCTTGGACATACTCCACTTTCTCTACGCCCAGCTGTGACGCGGCCACGCTCTTCATCCTCTCAAGGATCTTCCTAGCGGCAAGAGCTGCAGCGGAACCTGCCAAGCTTATGCTCCTTGACCCATAGGTGCCGAAGCCGGCAGGCACAACTGCCGTATCTCCCCATATTACAGTTATTCTATTCATATCTACTCCGAGCTCATCGGCCACGATCTGTGCTATGCCCGTTTCAGTGCCTTGTCCGTGGGGAGTGGCTCCAGTTATGACGCTTACGTTCCCATACTCATCCACTCTGACCTCAGCATATTCCCAAGGTCCGAAACCGCATATCTCTAGGTAGAATGCCATTCCGACTCCTACTCTATGGCCCTTCTTTCTCTCCTCCTGGGCCCAGCTCCTTAGTTTATTATACTCCAACTTCTCTACAGCTTTCCTCAGAAGGCCTGGATAGTCCCCGCTGTCGTACTGAAGTCCGAACGGATTTTTATAGGGCATCGAGCTTGGGGGTATGAGGTTCTTCATCCTTATGTCCACGTCTGTCATCTTAAGCTCGTCAGCCCCTATGCTCATGATTCTCTCTATTATGAACGTAGCCTCGGGTCTACTAGCCCCCCTGTACATGGTAATTGGTAGGGTGTTTGTGTACACAGCCCTCGACCTTATTGCTAAATTCTTTACACTATATGGTCCCGGAATCATAGGTGGAATTATTTGGGGTTGTATCATGCTGGTGTAAGTTATGTAGGCTCCCATCTCCACGTCCAGCGTCCCTTTAATGCCCACTAGAGTACCGTCCTTCATAAACCCTACCTCACCCTTGAAGTGATTGTGCCTGGCCGTGGACGCCAACATCTCCTCGCTCCTGGTGGCTACCCATTTAACGGTCGAGTTAAGCTTCATGGAGGCCGCAATTACAGCCAACTCCTCTGGGATTATGTGAGCCTTGCTCCCGAAAGCTCCTCCTATGTCAGGCATTACCACCCTTATCTTGGAGCTCTCTAGTCCCAACATTCTAGCAAATTCGTTCCTCAATATATGTGGTATTTGAGTAGATATCCAGACCGTTAGGAAGCCTGACTCATATCTGGATACAAGTCCCCTAGGTTCCATTGGGGAGGGGCTAAGTCTCTCGTTTGCTATTTCCACAGGTATTCTTACGTCAGCTCTCTTTATGGCCTCTTCGGCGTTACCGGCATTAAAGTTGGAATCATATGCAATGTTAGTACCCAGATCTGGGTGAACGAGGACCTTGTCCTCCGCAGCTGCCTCCATTGTGGTGACTGGCTTCAATTGTTCATAATCCACGTTCACCTTTTCTGCAGCGTCAGTGGCGTAATATCTGTCTGTAGCTAGTACTATGGCAACCGGCTCTCCAACGTACTTTACTGTATCATGGAAAATGTACCGTGGTGCGTTTTTCAGATGGGATGTATCTATGTAAGTGACCCAAGGTCTCATTGGTTCTCTTAGCTTCAGGTCCTTTCCAGTAAGAACGGCAACTACGCCCTTACTCTTCATGGCGTCCGATGTATCTATGGACTTGACTTTTGCATGGGCGTAGGGAGACCTTACAAAGGCTGCATGAAGCCCCTGGAAGTTTATGTCATCCACGTAGTTCTGCCTTCCTGTTATCAGCCTTGGGTCGAATATCCGCTTAACTGATTTGCCTACGTAGTTCATTGTCCCATCCTCTTGGCTGCCTCCCTCACAGCGTTAACTATATTCTGGTAACCCGTACACCTGCAGATATTTCCATGCATGTAATCCCTGATTTCCTCGTCGGTCGGATTCTTGTGCTCCTTCAAGAAGGCATAAGCATTCATTATCATCCCTGATGTGCAATACCCGCACTGTAGGGCATGGTTCTCCCAAAAGGCCTCCTGAATCGGATGAAGCTTTCCCTCTGAGGATATTCCCTCTATGGTAATGATCTCACCTTGGTCAGCCTGAACTGTAAGTAAAGTGCATGACTTCACTGGTCTTCCGTTCAATATGACAGTGCAGGCTCCACAAACTGAACTATCGCAACCTACCTTTGTGCCGGTTAGTCCCATGTCCCTTAGCGTATGCACTAGCAACTTCCTCGGCTCAACCTCAACCTCGTGTTTGGCCCCGTTCACTTTCATTGTGACCTTGACCGTGTCCCCCGGTCTAACTAACATGGAAGTCAAGCCATCCCCCTCAGAGCTTTCATGGTAACCAACTTTATGAGCTCCCTCCTGTATTCCGAACTTCCTCTGATGTCAGAGGGCGGTGATGAATGCTTGGACGCAATTTCTCCCGCCTCCCTAACATTATCATCTGTGAGCTTCTTTCCCCTTAGGAAGTCCTCAGCTTCCCTCGCTCTATATGGTCTGTCTGAAGCATTTGCGTAGGCCAGTCTCACGTCCTCAACGCTATCTCCCTTCATCTTTAACATGAGGGCCACAGAGACGATTGCGTAATCTCCAGCTCTCCTCACCAACTTCATGTAATTCGTTTTGTAATCTGAGTGGGTGGGGATCACTATCTCCTCCAAAAGCTCACCCTGTTTCAGATCCGTGGTAAAGGGGCCCTTGAAGAAGTCCTTTGCTGCAACCTCCCTATTTCCTCCCCCAGATCTTAAAACGAACTTGGCATTCATGGCCATAAGGGCAGCCGGTGAGTCCGAACCTGGGTCTGCGTTACTTGCGCTCCCTCCCAATGTCCCCATGCTCCTCACCTGATAGTCCCCCACATGCATCAAAGTCTTATGAAGGAGAGGTGCCATTTTGCCCACCTCGTTATTGGCAAGGAGCTCAGCATACCTGGTGGTAGCTCCTATTCTGAGCTCACTTCCAGTGGCCTTGATGTGTGACATGTTCAGATGTGTTATATCAACGAGGTAAGACGGGCTTATGAGTCTGTACCGCATCATGGGAATTAGGCTCTGACCCCCAGCTAACGGTCTACTTTCTGTCTCCTTGTCTAAGAACTTCAGGGCCTCCTCCATATTGGAGGGTCTGAAGTACCCAGTTTCCCTAGGGTACACGGCTAAATATGTTCACTTTGGAATATAAATATGTGTTAGAGTGGAAGCTATTATCGCGGATGTATATAAAGTGTATATTGAATGTCTTTTTATCCTTCTCAAATGTCATACTATTGTTACGACTATAACACAATTGAACCAAAGGCTAATCCTTGTCCTTCCTATTTTAGCGGCACTAGCCTTGGCTACAGTACACGTGGGAGCCACACAATTTGACTGGCAGCAGAACGTACCTAGTTCATCTAGAGAGTTCGCCGGGGTTACTGCGTTGGGAGCAAACATAACTGGAGCTTCCGCTTTCCTCTCCGTTCCTGCTGTCAATTTCAGTAACGGGGAGTTGGACGCGTTTTCAAAGTTCGTTGTGGGATACTGGATAGGCCTTAACGGGCCCAATCTATTTGTTCAAGCTGGGTTTATCCCTATTTTTACCACGGAGGAGGAAGGGAATCAAGTCATTTACAACTTCGTAGGTTGGGAATCGTTCTTCATGTATCTGAAAGGGCAAGCCTACATATGGCCCTTGGGTAACGTGACCTTCTACTCACAGGGCTTTCTTCCCTCCACTGTAAAGGGATTGGTCGATGCCACAGAAATTGTGCAGGGTACAGGGGAAAATGTGAATGTGACGCTTGAAGAGGTTGGTGCTAAAGTTGAAGCGTTTGTGAATAACAGCATTGTGGGAGAGGTGGATGTGAATGGAAACTTCACTGAGGCACTTTTCGAGTTGGAAATGTATCCTGCGGTTTATCCAAATGGTACCGTCTCAGAGGCGTATCCACCAGTCTTCCCAAACATTACTTTTCTTCATATGGAGATCAGGGAAGGTAATGTATGGTCACCACCGGTTGCCTTGGCAGGTCCCCAGAGACCTCTTGGAATAGGGGTACTATACACAAATTATGATATGACGATCTATAGAATACCGCCGCCTATCCCCCCTAACCCATCACCAGCCCCTCTGCGTCACGTCCTATTACCTGTCTCCTTGGCCGCTACCATATGTTTGTTTTACTTTACATTTCCCAGAAGGAAGGTGGGATGAACGAGCGACTAAGGTGAATTGCCCTGTTATCACTGACGTAGCTTCACATCGAGGCGGAGATTTCCTGCTTCTTTCAACAAACCTCGTTCTTCAATTATAACGGAGGTTCCATTGAACTTTTTCTTTCGCCTATACGGAAGAGGAGTTAGAGCGAGTTCCCTCCCAACAGTTGAGCCCCAGTTCTAGGGTATGTCTAGCTCTGTCAACCAAGGTCGACTATCATCCCATATAGGGCTAAAACCTTTAGGGGCTATCCATCCTAATGGGCTTCTGCCCCCTTTAGGTCGTAGTTAAAACAAAAGCGAGTCAAATTTAATCCCTGGCTTCTTCCTGCACCAGTGGACGTTGAACTCAAGTCAGTAACGAAAAGATACGGTCAGTTCAAGGCACTCAACGAGGTTTCGCTACGTGTGGAGAGTGGCGAACTTTTCGTGGTATTAGGCCCCTCAGGGTCGGGGAAGACTACGTTGCTCAGGGTACTGGCGGGACTGGAGAGACCAGACAATGGGAAAGTGATATTTGGTGGTTCGGATGTAACAGACACCCCTCCAGGTAAAAGGAACATATCAATGGTCTTCCAGAATTACGCCCTCTATCCTCATAAAACGATCCTTGAGAACCTCCTGCTACCAATAGAGGGCGAGAGGGATGCGCCAAGTAGGGTCAAGGAAGTGGCAACGAAGTTGAGAATACAGGACCTATTGGATAGATATCCAGGAAGCCTCTCCGGTGGGCAGCAGCAGAGGGTGGCTTTAGCAAGGGCCTTGGTGAAGTTACCCAGTTTATTCTTGATGGATGAACCATTGTCAAACTTAGACGCTCCCCTTAGATTTTCAGCCAGACATCTTCTGAGGGAACTGCAGAGAGAAAGTAACATCACCACTGTGTACGTGACCCACGATCAAGCTGAAGCCATGGCCATTGCAGACAGGATAGCCATTATTAACGAGGGGAGGGTAATACAGGTTGGAACGCCCGAGGAAGTGTATAACGATCCCGTTGATAGGTTCGTGGCCTCCTTCATTGGAAATCCCCCCATGACTATTATTGATGGCACAGGAGTGAGGGCTGAGGATGTAATAGTCGGGGAGGGAGATAGGAAGGGAACTGTGAGGGATGTGGAGTTTATGGGCGATAGGTATTTGATATATATTTCAGAGGAAGGAAGGGAACTCAGGGCATTCTCCACCTCTAAGGTAAGGAGGGGAGAGGAGATCTCCTTCAGTGTTAGAAAGATAATTAGCTTCAGAGGTTGATTCAAATTTCGCTTACCGCTCGAAGCGCCTCCCTAACGTGGCTCACTGGATCAAACATTGAACAATACCTGAGCCGTTCTTTCCCGTCACGGTCTATCACAACAGTGGTTCTACACTTCATGAAGTTCCTTAGTCCCAGGAGACTTCTCAGTTTATCTCTCTCGTCACTGACCAAAGTGAATGGTAGCTGGAACTTCTCAGCGAATATCTTGTGTGTCTCTGGTGTATCCCTGCTCACTCCCACTACTTCAACACCAAATGAATCGAAGAACTCTATTTTGTCCCTGAACGATATTGCCTCCAATGTGCATAGGGTCCCAAAGTCCTTGACGTAAAAGAAGATTACTACGTTTTTGTTGGGACACGGTAGCGATTCAGCGGCGTTGTCTATTTTGATCACTGGCATACATCTCGAGTTTGTGTACTGAATATAAGTCCAATTTCCTATTTCTCCCTAGGAATATGCCATCAGGGAATAAACTAAGTTCCTACTTGTCAGATGCCATTTCATAAATCTCGCATATTCCTATACGTCACATAGAAGGATACTATAAGGGAAGGTTTAAATCATTCTAAGACATGTGTATTCCATGAACGAAGGCTGGTACGAGATCTCCCTCAAAAAACACCGTAAATATGGAGGGAAGATAGAGGTCCTACCGAAGGTCCCCATAACCAGTCTAAAAGACTTCGCCATATGGTATACCCCAGGCGTCGCTGAACCTTCCAGGAGCATATCCAAGGATCCAGACCTGAGCTTTGAGTTGACCTCAAGGTGGAACACCATAGCAGTGGTAACGGATGGAACTAGGGTGTTAGGACTGGGAAACATTGGGCCTGAGGCCAGTTATCCGGTCATGGAGGGTAAGTCCATGATATTTAAGTACCTTGGAGGAGTGGACGCAGTCCCGGTCCCACTTAGGGTGAAGAGCGCTGATGAGCTGGTTGAGACCGTGAAGAGATTAGAGCCAGCCTTCGGTGGCATAAATTTAGAGGACATAGAGAGTCCCAAGTGTTTCTTCGTTCTAGAAAAACTTCGTAACGAAATGCAGATACCTGTTTGGCACGATGATCAGCAGGGCACAGCCACTGCTATCCTGGCGGGATTAATAAATGCCCTAAAGGTGGTTGGTAAAAAAATTAATGATATTACGGTCGCACTCATTGGTGCAGGTGCCGCAAATATAGCTGCCGCGAGGCTGCTCATAAGAGCCGAGGTCAATCCTGGGAACATGATAATGGTGGATAAGGCGGGGATACTTCACGCCTACAGGGAGGACATGGACAAAATGATGTTCGAGAACAAGTGGAAATACGATCTTGCCCTTCAGACTAACTCAGAGAATAGGACTGGAGGTATAGAGGACGCAATGAGGGGAGTGGACGTGGTCATAGCCACTTCTACCCCAGGCCCAGGGATCATAAAAAAGGAATGGGTATCCCAAATGAATAAGGATCCCATAGTGTTCGCTCTGGCCAATCCGGTGCCAGAAATATGGCCTCAGGAGGCTAAGGAAGGGGGAGCCAAGGTCGTTGCCACAGGGAGGAGTGATTTCCCCAACCAAGTTAATAACAGTCTAGTTTTCCCTGCTGTGTTCAGAGGTGTTCTCGACGTTAGAGCCAGGACCATAACCGACGATATGGCAGTTGCAGCAGCGAAGGGACTAGCCTCCTACGCTGAGGAGAAGGGTCTCTCAGCGGACTACATACTTCCTACCATGGAGGAGACCGGAGCGTATATAAAGACCGCAGTTGCTGTGGCGCAGAAGGCCATTGAGTTGGGCCTCGCCAGAATAAGGAGAAGTCAAGAGGAGTTAGAGATGATGGCGGCTAAATCCATTACCTCAGCTAAGGCTAAATATGAGGCCCTCACAAAGTCCGGATTAATAGAGGTGTGAATGTGCCCATAACCGTACGTCAGGCCAAGCGGGAGGACCTCGAGAAGGTAATTGAACTTACCGTCAGATTAAAGAAGCTCAATGAGGAATTCGATCCCCTTTACACAGTCAGGCAGGACATCTATGACGTGGTTAAGAAGTACGTGGAATCTTCAATGGGCAAGGAGAACGTAATTATTCTAGTGGCTGAGGAGCAGGAAGTGGTAGGTTTCATAAGGGTGGAGATCAGGTCAAGGACGTTCTATGAGCCCACAATGGAGGGCGTAATAACTGACCTTTACGTAATTCCTCCATTCAGAAGGAAGGGCGTGGGGAAGGTACTTATAGACGCTGGAATAAGAGAACTGAAGAGTCGTGGAGTTTACCTGGCCTCGGCCGAGTTCCCTCCAATGAATAAGATATCCGTGGACTTTTACCAGAGGATGGGCTTCAAACCCCTGCTATACACCTTCTTCAAGGAAGTTTAAGCCCGAGGTTGTCACCTTGGGCCACACGGTAGCTGATGAAGTAGTTGAGGTGCTACTTGGGGCGGGAGTGAGGAATTTCTATGGAGTCCCAGGAGATGCTATAGATCCTGTTATAGAGTCAGTGAGACGTACTGGGGCCAACTTCGTGCAGGTAAGGCATGAAGAGGGTGCGGCCCTCGCTGCCTCAGCTGAGGCCAAATATACTGGGAGGGTGGCGGTCTGTTTAGGAAGTTCAGGACCTGGAGCCATACATCTTATCAACGGGTTATATGATGCCAAGATGGATGGCGCACCTGTTGTTGCCATCACCGGCCAAGTTCCCACCTCCAGATTGGGCAGGGATTTCTTCCAGGAGGTGAACCTCAACAGGCTCATGGATGATGTTTCTATCTATAACGTTCAATTGATTGATCCTGAGTCTGCATCCTATATTGCGGCTAGAGCAGTAAGGGAGGCATTAGTTAGACGAGGCGTATCCCACATTAACATACCCGAGAACATTTCCTCCCTCAACAGCAACCATATGGATTACGATTTGTTGGTTCAGACTCCTCGTTACATCGTAAATGCGGAGCGTGCAGTTGAGCTCATGGACCATAGCTCGAGGCCTGCCATATTGGTCGGTGGAGGAGCCCACGGTCATGGGGAGCAAGTCCTCTCTCTGGCGGAGAAGCTAGGAGCACCTGTAATGTACGCCCTTAACGGTAAAGGGAGTGTTCCCGATACAGATCCTAAGGTGATAGGTGGAGTAGGGAAGTTGGGCAACCCCGTCTCATCTGAAGTCTTGAAACAGATAGACCTGCTGATAATGTTGGGCACCGGTTTTCCATTTGTGGAATACATACCTAATGTCCCAATAATCCAGGTGGACAGAAATCCCTCCAAGTTGGGGCTGAGGGTTAAGACAAGTATCTCAATGACCTGTGAAATGGGCGACTTCCTAAGGGAGGTCGGGCATAGGATGAAGGAGAAGGAGGATAAATTCTACCACCGCTTTGAACCCCTTAAGACTAAGTGGATGGAGGAGGTTCGGTCCAAATTACACACCCCAAGGCTCAGACCGGAGCTTTTAACCACAAGGCTCAGTGAGCTCTCCCCAGTACACATCCCAGTTGTGGTAGATACCGGCAACGTCACGATGTGGGTTAATAGGCACTTTCAAGTTAACTCCCCGAGAAGGTTCCTGTTCTCCTCCTGGTTGGGGACAACTGGATTTGGGGTTCCGGGGGCGTTAGGCGTAGCCATGGCCTCCGGTTTGCCCGTTCTGGCATTGGTGGGAGATGGCGGTTTCACAATGACAATGCAGGAGTTATTAACCATAAGGAAGTACCGGGCGCAAGTGAAGTTGGTGATCTACAATAACGCTTCATATGGAATGGTGAAGTCTCAACAGGAGGCCGCAGGTTTCACTCCACATGGAGTGGACTTGGACAACCCAGACTTCTTAAAGCTTGGAGAGAGCTTTGGAGTCAGGGCCATGAGGGTGAGCTCCCCGAGGGAGTTAGAGTATGCCATAAAGTGGCTCTTCCAAGTTGAAAGTCCGTCACTTCTAGAGGCAGTGCTCCATGAAGAATAGTTCACATGGGAGGGTTCACCTGCTGCTCCAGCTTCACCTAAAAGTGCAAAATAATATTTGTCCATAACTTAAGTTATAATATAAAAAATAATAAGTGTAAGTTAATTAGTTTTTAACTATAAAGCATACTCTCTATTTTAGATATCATTTCTATAGTTCTATCATTATGAGTCTCGCCCTTTATTATAGATAAAGAAAGTAGAATAAAACCAAATTCGCCTGCTACGTCTTCATAGCCTACTTTACCTTTTTTAATTCTTTAGGAAAACTCCTAAGTTCGTTCCTTATCGATAACAAATCCTTCTTTGTTGAGCCCTTCTCTCCCATAGCGACAATACTTATACTATAAATCAAACTCCTTACAAGTTTCTGTAAATCTCTTATAGTTAGCTGTGCTAGTTCCATGTTACCATATATAATATAGGCAAAACTAGTTAATAACATTATTTTAAGAATTCGTTAATATTTCCGCCTAGTTTTATTCATCGGTTATATTCTATTGACTGTAATATTATTTGAAGTATACTATAATATTATTTATAAACCTATTGATTAAAACTTTTAATTGTACTACAATATAAAGTTTTATTTTATAAAAGTCGAAATGTTCATTGCTAAATTCTATACAATTATACTAGGTCGAATCTAATTAAAAACGATAGCTAAAAAACTAGCATAAACATTATATTAGTAATGAGCAAAAGACTATTAGCTCTAATAATACTTATAAGTTTTTCATTTATTATATGGTCTCAAAACACTTTCAAAGGCTATAGAGCTTCTTCGTCAACTCAAAATCTAACTCTCGTATTATCTAGTTAGAGTTTTCAAATATAATGTAATAAAGATGAATAAAAGCGAATATTACAACATTAGACATTATAGTTAAAGGAGGTAGCACTTTCTTGTTAAATGGAAATATAAATACTAGTAATATTACCGCAACCGCAATAGGTGAGATCTTTAAAGATTGTGATTTATTTGTAAGCTTTCATGATGACAATATTTCTGAAATAACATTAGAATTTTATGTAGCACAGTACGCAGTAAGCTATAAACTATAATTTTCCAGTATATTTTTCATTAAAAAGGAACATATTTTTTAAAATATGGCTCCATTTCTTTTCTTAAAAACCGGGCTTTCTCTTTATCATAAAACTCACATTCTGAAATTAGAGCAGCTAGTCTCATTGTTTCTATACGTGCTGTCTCATTTAGCTGGTATAATTCAAATTTTAGAGAAGAACTTTCCGAAGTTAGTTTAGACAACTCTCGTAATAGATCTATGCATTCATCTTCGTACATGCTTTCGCTTCCTTTTGTAGTATCTCTATCTTCTCTATATCTTTCTTCACTTCCTCTACTCTCTTCCTCAAATCTTCTATTGTTTTCTTCTCTTCTTTTATCTTCTTTAGTATTTCTTCTTCTCTTCAACATGGCATTTCTATCCCTTTAGTTCATCAATAGGCGTATGTTCTCTCTTCTCAAAAATGATGACTGAAGATATAACAACCAACGCTAAAACATCAAGAAATACACTAGCTTCTATAAGCAAAGGTATTGGAATTAAGAATATTCCAAACATTACTAAAGCATTTTCCTCTTCTATATAACCTAATATGTGAGCAGGAGTGGAATTCCTTGATGCTATTAGATATAAACCTTGGAAAAATAAAGAGAGTGGGAATATTAACTCATATACTCCGTATGTAGTAGAAATAAGTATTTTAGATATTACAAATTCATAAATTATTAGGACAGCAGTAAAGAAAAATGCTAGATCTACTACTAATAATGACGTAACTCCCTTTATTTTTTCTCTTTCGCCATATTTTTTTCCTAATGCCTTTAATAGCACGTAAGGAGTTACTATACCTCGTAATAAAATTAAAATTATTGCTAAAACGAAATAATCATATATACCTGTGATAAATCCTAAGAAAGTAGATAAAACAGCTAATATAACTGATTGTATTCCGCTAGCTTCTATTAATGGTTTATAGTAAGCTTGGCCTTGAATGTAAAATGCTAATGCTATGATTGAAACAGATACTAGATCTATTATTTCAGTATTTATATTAAGCATTTTGTATCACCGAAAGCAAAAGCGACGTGATTGAAAGAACAAATGCGACAGCCAAAAAATCTTGAACTTTAAACAACCTTAATTTCGCTAAGCTAGTATCTATTACTAAAGCTATGAATAGTAAAAATAACCATTTAATAAACATAATCCCTATATCTTCCATAGCTCCTAGAACACCTAATTGCATTCCCCATGGTAAAAGAAAGACGTTCAAAAGAACAGATCCTAGTAAGTATTGCTTCATATATCCTCCCCATTTTAATAAAGCAAGTGGCTTTCCGCTATATTCGTAAATAAGAGCGTCATCTATCATTCCTAACTCTGCTAATCCTGAGCTTTCGACTGGTAGCTTTCCTGTCTCGAATAACCATAACATAAAGAAAGCTACAGTTGCCAGTATATGATCTAAAGCTAAATAATATTGAGGTATCTGCGCAAATTCATGCTCAATATAAGGATTATTAGTACCAGTAATTAGCGCTACAGCAAAAAATACTGTTATAAGAGTCGATTCTCCAAGGAAACTAAACGAAGTAGCCCTAGCAGAGCCTAATGCCACAAAATTGCTACCAGACTCCATGGCTTCTATTATTTTAAGAAATCCGGCAAGCGAAAATAGTAATGCACCACCAAGGAAATCTACTGTAGGAGTTAATAGTATAGGCTCTGGATATACAACTGGGATAACTAAAGATATCACTATATAGGTAGAGAATACAACATAAGGGGTATAAATAAATATGGAAGACGCATTAGAAGAAACTGTTGTCTCTTTCTTCAATAATTTAAATATATCAAAATAAGGCTGAAATATACTTTGACCTTTTCTAGAGGCTACATTAGCTTTCCATTTATCAAGTATTCCTGAATATAATGGTGAAACTAAAATTACACCAATTGCTTGAATTATAGTTTCTAGAAATACACTTATCATAATATCACCACTAAAATTGTAATTAGAATAAAAGCCAATATCATGTAAATAATATACCAGCTTATTGAACTGTTCATATAACTTCTAGCTAAACGTCTAGAAAAACTTACATATTTCTTTGCAATATAGTACATAACTTTCCAAAAAATATCTGTTGAAGTTTCTAGTGAATCTCCCTTTATTTCTGTTCTTAAAAGTTTAGAAAGCATAAGTCTAATATTATTAGCAAACGCAAAGGCTGTATATTCTTCTCTTGGCTTTATTCCGTTATTCCATGTGTTAGTTTTTCTTACTTTTGGTTTTCCAAATATGCCTAGAGTTAGCAAACTAAAAACTACTATTAGTATTAATACATAGAAAGGTGATATATCACCGAATATTTTTCCTGAAGAGTATTCAGAGATTATTATAAACCCATTTGGAATACCAAGCGATGGAACACCGTATATGAAATTTCTGAAAAGCAGATAACTAAGTGAACCTAGAATCAATATAACAAAACCTATTATAGAGAATATAGTAATTTTAGCAGATTTTCCAGTAATTCCCTTAAATACTTGAGTATAAGATATAAATTTTATCATAGCGGCCGATGCAAAACCTTCACCCATAGCTATTACTGACCCAGTAATTATAGAAATTGAAGATAAAGTAGAATGTAAAATATACGCCTCCATAAATAAACTTTCCAATAAGCTCCATGTAGCTACACCACCTATATTTGGCAACAAACCTGACATTGAAGAAGCAAGTAAAATTCCTCCTATCTCTCCTAGTTTATTCCTTATAATTTTCAATTTACTTAATGCTTCACCTTCTACGGTTCCAGATATCATAAAAAGACCCGTTTTAGCTATAGAATGAGCAAATGCAAAAGTCACAATTACATCTAATGCAAATTCTGCAATAGTTTTTGTAGGATATGTCATATAGACTCCTATAGCAGATAGTATAGCTCCGTTGTTTTCTATTGTACTAAATGCTAATAGACCTTTTACATGTTCCGAAATATATGCATATAATGCACCAAAAAATATAGAAAAACCACCTATTCCCATAAGAATGTAACCTAGGATAGGAATATCAGGAGAAAGAAGCATCATTTTAACTATTCCGTATGCAGCAACTAATGTCATGGTGGCACTTAATATAGCAGATGCGTTTGCAGGAGAATTACCGTGCGCTATCGGTAGCCATTCTGTAACTAGAAATGGAAATATACCCATCTTTATCATAAAACCAAATGTTATCACAATTAACGGAATATAAGTATCTAATGCTGTAAAATAAAAGGAATTACTTGTAGTATATGCATAAATAAATCCTGCGAAAATTAAAATTGTACTTAATTCACCAAATCCCATAAAAATGAACGCCGGAGAATCAAGCTTTCTATTTAAACCTATTATTGCATATGCTGGAATAGTCATTATTTCCCAACCGGCTAAAAATTCTATGTAAGTCCTAGCTGTTAGAGCTATTGCCATGCCTAGTATTGAAGTTATAAAAAGCGGAGAAAGCCATTTACCATAAGTATCATAAAATATGGAAAAAATTGAAGAAAATAGCCATACTAACCCGGATATTATAAAGAAATAGCCATATATATTTCCAATAGTTATTCCATAATATACAAATATTATAGAAGTAATAGCAGAAAGAGCATATCCTATTTTCTTTTTAAATATGGATAGAAATATGGACAAAATAAATAACAAGTAAATAAAATAAATCACTCTTTATCACCTTTAGCCTCAATTAACGCCTTAAGTATAGTATATGGATTTGGAGGACAGCCAGGAATTATAACGTCTGGTTTTATTTGCGAACCAGTACCCAGTATCCCTCCAGATATAGCGCAAACTCCTAAAGCTATAATGAGCTTAGGTTCTGGCATAGCCTCATAAGCATTTAATAAAGGCTCTTTCATTCCTTCTGTCATTATACCCATAATGATTAAAGCATCAGCATGTCTAGGTGTATTAGTAAAAAATATTCCAAAACGCGTCATATCATATTGCGGAGAGGATATCAGCTTTAATTCTAGGTTGCATCCTCCACAAGTTCCAATATCTATAGGATAAACGTAAAAAGACCTTCTGAAAATATTGTTTTTCTTATTAACTTTAAAAATATCTATATTTCCTGTTGGAGAATACAAAGGATAGCATCTTCTACAATATATACATCTTTCAGAATTCCAACTTCCATTATCTATAGCTTTAGTAGGACAATTAACATTACCGCTACCATTTAATTCTGTTGACCATGGAGCTATATCAATAGGGTTTGTTTTTGGAAATTTCTCAGTTTTTATACCTTTTTTAAGACCTTTCAAAAACCAATTCATATAAATCTCACCCCAACTTCCGATATCCATATACCAAAACTTTCCCAATTAAATGAAAAATCTGTAAAAATATTCTTAACCATAGATTTAGAAAAAAGCTCTATATTTATTGAAGAAGGGGATAGCAAATCTATATTTACAACTTTACCATTGTTTACCTTAACAAAATATGCTGAATCACCAGACGGACTTTCGACTCTTCCAATTCCTTCTCCATCATTTACTTTAATTTTATATTCTTTAGATTTTACTTTTATTTGAGAGATTATTCTTAATGATTCAAATATTTCCTCACTTCTAACAATTAACCTGCCAAAAGCGTCTGCTGAATTATAAGTCGATATCTTAAAATCGAAGTCTTTATAAGGTAAAAATTCATCCTCTATTCTTGCGTCATAATAAAATCCTGCTGCTCTAGCTGCTGGACCAATGCTTCTTTCATCTTTGATTATCCCGTTACCCTGTAGTCTGTCTATAAATATCCTGTTTTCTATAATGTCTTCATAAATCGTCTTAAATTCTCTTTCAATTCCAGTAAAATCTACTTTTGGATCATTAATATTTATTTTACGTACAGAATTAACACCAAAGAAATATCTATGCCCAAATAATTTTCCTATTTTCCTATTAACATTTTCAATAAGATACTGCAATTGATATAGAGGAACCTGGAAACCTGCAGATTCTACTAACCTTTCTATTACAAATAGATTATTTCTAATTCTTTCCATTTCTATTTGTAATATTCTTAAATTTAAGACATCAGAATCTATGTCAGATTCTGATATCTTATCTATTGCAGATAGAAATGATATAACATGAGAAGCAGAAAATGCAGCATTTATTCTCTCTATGTATAAAATAGCATCTTCTATGCTTTTATCCAGTATTCTTATTTCTCTTTTCTTATAATTTGGATTAACCTTAATATTCCGTATATATTCGCCAAAGGTGTTTATATCAATGCCTACTGACTCAAATAAGCCACCTGCTGAAGGACCGTAAGTAAAATTAAACGCACCGTATGGTGAATTTGCTATTTCTTCGTTTTCTATATGTGGACATGTACCTTCAAAATATGTATCAGAATAAAGGCAAAACTTTCCTAATTGCCCTATTAGTCTCCTCATTATAACCACCATATTAGAAATAATCCTATAGCCAAGGAAATCAATGACGAAATTAACGAAATAATACCCATTAAATTATCTTCCTTGAGGTTTTTGTCACCCTTAAATATCATTCTACTTATGTGCGAGTTTATCGAAATAAACGCTATTGCTATAAAAGGAATTAATAACGCAAATTCTGCAATAGAAAATTTCAATAACACAGATAATATCAGAAACTCACCTACGAATGTACCAAATGGAGGAGTACCAGTGACTGCTAAAGATGATAAAAGCAATGAATAAGGAATAAATTTCAGTTTCCATAAACCATACTCATCTATTTTTTTACTTCCTACCATTCTAAATATTGATCCAGAAGAATAGAATGCGCCCGCTTTTCCAAAAGCATGAGCTACAAGGAGAATAATAGCGCCTATAATTGATCCCGTAACAAAACCTAACAAAGCTAGGTTCATATTCTCAATTGTAGAGTATGCAAATAATCTCTTGAAATTAGTTTGACTGGCCATACTTATTGACGCTATTATTATTGATACAATAGAGAAAGCAGAATAAAGCATAGGCAATGGAGATATTTGATAAACTATATACAAGACATATAACGCTACAGGCAATAGAACTCCTGAAAAAAGCGCGCTAACTGGTGCTGGAGATTCACTATGAGCGTCAGGAAGCCACGTATTTACAGGAAATACTCCAACTTTGGTTCCAAAGCCTAAAAGGGCTATTGCTGATGCTAACTGCAGAACAAGTGAATAGTGTGTTCCTAGGATTGAAGATACTTGAAGGCTATGTAATCCATAATATACTAATATTACGGAAATAAATGCAAATGTAACGCCTGCAGATACTATAATTATATATCTCCATCCTGTCTCTATTACAGTTTCTGTACCTTCAGTTATTACCAAGATTACAGTAGATGCTGTAGTGGCCTCTATTCCTACCCACATTAGACCTAAGTTATTTATTATGAGTGTAAAGAACATTGACGACGCAAAAAAATTCAGTAAGGCAAAATATTCTCTTTCACTTATTTTAGTCTTCTCGCCCTTAAGGTAATTATGAGAGAATACAACAGAAAGAAGATAAATTGATGATACCATTATTATAAAGTACCATGTAATTCTAGTTATATAGAAATAAGAACTTATTATTGGTAAATTAATAAATAAAGTTAAAGATAATATTATTTCAAGTATTCCTGCTATTATACTCGAATATTTTATACCTCTAAAAAAGAATACATTAGCTATTATAGGAATTAAGACCACGCTTATTGTTTCTACATCTATGGGCTTCACCTATCTCACCTATTAGAGATAGGCGCCATCAGCCCTCATACTATATCGGGCGGTTTGGGATAACCCAGGGGGACGCCATCCCCCGCCTCATAAGCTCAGCATTCTATGTGGGAATCTTCTGGCTTATAAGCTTTACTTATAAACAAGATTGTTACGTTTTTATTATTAAAAAGAATATATAATATAATAATAAATAATGCTAGTAAATTTTTATATTAATCTCCCTCTAATATAGGAATAAAACACTGTTAATTAAAGATTTTTTAATCAGTTTTTACTATCTTTAAAGTATGAGCATTAATTTACTAGATATAGTTCAAATAAGCAAGTTAAACGAAAAAGAAAGAGAAAAAACAATGTCTAGTCTATTTTCAGAACTCCTAAAAATGCCTGATAAACAAAAACTCGAGAGAGTGTCCCAAGCACAAATAATTGAATAAATATAGTATGATAGAAAAACAATTTTATAATTAATTAAGAATAAAATATAATTATATCTTTCAGTATAACGAGAGATTAAGCTTATATTGTAATGGAAAATAATCAAGTATAGAGAAAAACAGAATTTCCAACATAGTCCACACTACCTTGATCAACTCTCGCGGTACAAGTTAGTGGGCGAGTTGACTCTCCGGAACACGCGATAACACAGAAGTGTAGATGTGGGAGTTGTAAATCAACGCGATAACGTAGACAAAGAGCTCGACCATACCCTTTTCAGTAGCGTAAGGCCTCCAATACCTCCTCAAGAAGATCCCAAAGAACTCCACTCCTGAAACTAGAGAAACCTATCAACCAGGTCGAGGACTTCCCCACGAAGCCCCTATCCACTACCTTATAACCGCTGCGAGAGAAGCCAACCTTATTGTCCGGAAAATTGGCCAGTTCCACTTGAATCTCGTGAACTATCATTGTAGGCGACATGAGGTTGAAGACCTTGAAGCCGAACTCCTGTTCCTCTTCTTTGTAAACTCTCCCTTGAACCTCCTCCTCGCTTTGCACTTAATGTAAAAGAAGAGCGTGTTAGCCGCCTCCCTGTACTTCCTCTGCCTTAGGTCTAGCTCAAACTTCTTCTTCAATGTTTCCTTGTTCCTCTTCCCGAAGGGTACCTCGATTAGGAAGGAATCCACGATCCACAGCTTTCCAACCTTTCCGTATAACGCACTGCTAGGTAAGTAGTCAGCAAGTCTACTCATCTTCCCCTCCAACTCCTTGGCGTACTCCTTGAACAGAGTCTTTACCTCTCCCCTAAATTTCTTTGCCCTCCTATGGATCTCCGACTTAGACTTGTACTCGCCTAGGCATGAAAGAATGTTTCAATGGAACCTTTGTTATAGTTGTGGGTTTGTTCAAAGAAGAATGGAAAGAAGAATGGAATCCTCAAGGGAGATGCCTTCAGCAAGGATTGGGCAGTTCAGGTATGAAACGGCCCTCCATGCCTCACTTGGCAGCATAAAGCCGATCAAACTCCCAAATCGACATCCTTTAGGATCTGGGAAACGTCTATCCTAACTCCTTCAAATCGGGTAAGGTATTAAACTTGGAAGCTCCATCTTTAGGAGGGGTACTCACGCATTACTTCTCAGTATCAAGGGAATTCCAATGTAATGGGGATAGTCTATGGGAAATGGTGATCGACATACCTAACATTACCAAGTATTGGAGGGGATTTAGGGAGGTCCAGCCAATTGGCGACGAGCTGTTCAGGGTCAGGTTTGCCTTCCCAGCTTCAGGCGTTGTCAGAATAGTACCAGATCATCAGAACAGGACTCTAGTCATAGAATATCTGAAAGGTCCTTTTAGGGGGAAGAACAGGGTAATTGTTGAGGATAGAAAGATAGTTTCCAATTGGGAGGTGGAGTTCAATGGCTTCTACAAGCTAATGGCGAAGAGGAACGTGGAACATTTCCGTTCTGGAGCCCAGCACGCCTTGGACAGATTGGTAGAAGAGTGCTCATTTAGGTCTCAACACAGCCCAGGATGAGGTGAGCCCACTTTTGGAGTTAAGGACCTTAAATTCAGATATTAGCTCCCTCCATTCTTCCCTCCTCACCTCTCGTGGATCCTTGGAGAAGGGAAAAGACCTAATGGACACGTGAATTGTTCCGTTCGGCTTCACGATCCTTCTCATCTCCCTCATCACCTCCCTATGCTTGATTGTGCAGCAGAGTAAATCCTTCGACAGAACGAAGTCCACCGATGCCGTAGGTATGAAGTCCAGTTTCTCAGCGGGTGAGACGAAAGTCTTAACGTTGCTTAGTCCTTCCCTCTCCACCGTATTCCTTAACCTCTCGACCGCAACTTGGTCTGAGTCCACCGCGTATACTAACCCCTCAGGGCCTGTTGCTCTGGCCATCGCAATTGTGTAGAAACCAGCACCGCAGCCGATGTCAGCAACCACCATTCCCTGCCTCACATATTCCTTGGCAAGGCGTTCGGGGGATTCCATTAACCTTCTTAAGGGGTTGTTGAGCAAAAAGACTGGAATATGTCTGTCTTCACTCATAAAGTTGATTGAGCTTCCCCACACATAAGTTTTAGTTAAGTTGAATTATACGCCCAGGGATCTCCTGAGTTCTGAGAAGTTATTCTCGGCCTTAAAGAACACAGGAATATCGTGAGGTGTGGCGGATTTGAAGCTTATGAGTAACCACTCCCCAGTCTCCAACTCCAATGTTCTATCGAGGAGCGCGTCATTTATGGCGAAAGTTTCTCCTACCAATTGTCTGTCATAGGGTCTGGGCAACGTGCTTACGAAATAGGTGTGAAGCTGTTGTAAGGCGTTGGTGTTAAGGTAAGCCAGTCTTTGTGAACTGATGAGGGAGTGCAGGTGATATTTCCTGCCCTGTCTCAACAATTTCTCCACGGCCTCGCTAGATTTCTCGCTCAGGTTCTTCTGTCTAGTGTCAAATGGAATGAACTCTTGTGCCTCGTCAAGCACGAATAGTATCGAAGGTGAGGTTGAGAAGAGCTTCTTTCTTCTACTCATGACTTCATTTACTACGTTGGAGACAACGAACCTGGCCTCCTCAACCTTCGGTGTCTCCACAACGAACAGCCTAGGGGAAACCTCTGAGTCCTCAAGGATCTCTATGGAGAGTTTTTCAAGGTCATATTGGTCGTTCACTGATTCCACGTTTTGAGACGACACGTAAGATCTCAACCCATTTATGAAGGAGTATATGGACGATGTCTCCCTTAGCTTCGATTGGTTAGCCAGTTCCTCGATCTCGTCCAGGAGGGAGTTAACTTTCTCATCCACTATGTCCTCCTTACTCAGTCTGTTCTCCCTCATTATGGCATCTAGCTTCTGTAACATGGTGAACAGGATCGGCTTCTGCGCCACTGCGTAGTTATCGTTTATTTGTCCGCTTATGAGGTCAGAAAGGTCTCCGTAGGTCATAAGAGTTTGAGAGTTGGATGGAACATACATGTACCTTATCTTCTCCCCTTCCATTAGTCTTTGTGTTAGTGTCCTGAGCTTGTCCTTAATGTCCTCCAATTCCTCCGGTATAACGTGGAGTCTCATGAACCTTCTTGCTGCCTCTGAAGGGGATGGAGGTAGCCTCTCTGAAGTTAAGACCCTCGAATTGTACTTAACTATTTGATCGAAGAGAAGGGTGAAGTACTCCATGGATATGTCGAACACTACCACCTTCAAGCCCTTCACCGATGCCAGAGCCCTCCTCACCAGTAGTGATACCAGGTTTGACTTACCAGAGCCCGTGAACGCGAACACTCCAACATGGTACCTCACTGCCCTCTCCACGTCTATTCTCAGGGAGATCTCATCCCCCACCACTTGGCCCAAGGGTTCCGCGGACCCGGAACATACAAGTTTCTGGTAAGCTTCCCTGTTCAGCTGGTACACGTTGGATGCAGGGAAGGGCGGGGCGTAACCCTTCCGGAAGCTTCTCCCACCAGGATCCATGAGGTAACCCACAGGCACGGCGTAAACCTCTATCCAACTCTCCGGGGATCCGGTTTCCCAACTTCTATCCACCTCGCTCATTACCTCATCCCTTATCTCCTTGGGTATGGATCCCTCGAGGTTGATCATGGAATAGTGCAGTGGCAGGAAATCGACGATCTCCAGGAGGAGCATATCCCCTCCCATTGACTTAACTGCCAATATCTTACCAACGTTCAATTTAACGTTTGGAGAGAACGGCATTTCTACTATAAAGCTCCTGAAGCTGATCGTTCCTCTACCGTCAGAGGTGGGCCTGGTAAACACCCTAACTTCTCTCAGTCTACCAACGGGACCCTCCAAGGGCCCTCGCTGACTCCACGATTCTCCTGAAGTCCCTATACCTTACTCGCCCCCTTGTTAATAGAAAGTCCATTGTCCTTTTGAATCTGTCCCTTCTCAATTTAGCCAGTTTATCCGCAAGGAAGAGTGGGTAGTTATAGCCCAGCGCCTCAGGTATGGGTTCTCCACCCATCTGCCTCAGGATCCTCAGAACCTGTCCTGGAGCCAACCCCTTTGTCCATTCAGTCATGAATATCCAAGACGTCCTTCTGAGTTTAAAGTATCCCCTTTGGGGTACCCGGCCCTCCTCCAGGATCAGCCAAGGGACCTCCACATTTTGATTTAACTTATCCCTTCCAGGGAAGTCCTTCACTATGGCCACCACGTTCTCTGGGAGTCCGAGCTCTACATCCATTGATAGCATCCTGTCCATTAAAATAAGGTCAACCTGCTCTTGGGCCGCCTGGAAGTACTCCATTCGCCTCATCTCTTCCTCCCCGCTTCCTCGAAAAGTTCCGTCCACTGTTTTCATGCCAGTCACCTTGAATCCACCGTCCCATAGGTTTCCGTAGATGACGGCAACCACGACGTAGGAGATATCCCCCTCATCTGTTTTCACATTGTGTAAACTTCCGTCCAGAGCCGCGAACTTCATTGAAGTTACCGGTTCCTCCACGCTTATTATCCTACCATCGTTTACGTGCAAGTGCTAGGAACCCCGCTAACTCTCCTAACCGAGATATTTATGCCTTCGTTGAGGGTTCTGACGGCCAAGCGACTAAGGGAGATGGGCATGAGTCAGACCAGGATAGCCAACCTAATAGGCGTAACACAGCCCGCCGTAAGGCAATACTTGGATGAGGACGAGTCTAAGGTGAATGAGAAGCTGATCAAATTAGGTCTGAGTCAAGAGGAAATTAATAATCTATTAGATCAGGTCACGGATCTCCTCACCTCTGAGGACGTGGAGTCTGTGATGTCCTTCGTCACAGTCAGCGGTTTGAGGTTCCTCTCCAAGCTCAAGTTCTGTCAATTCCACAGGTCAGTGGAGGACATGCCTCCCACCTGTGAGATCTGCGCGTATATTTACAGTGAGGACGAGGAGCTGCTGATGAGAGAGGCGCTTGCTATGATGAAAAAGGAGTATGTGTCAGAACTTATACCACAGGTCATGAGCAACTTAGCCTTCGCGAAGAGGGGTGCCAAGGAACTCAGGGGGGTGATCGCCGTTCCCGGGAGGATAACCAAAGTTCACGGTGTTCCAATGCCGGCCTCCAGGCCAGAGTGGGGAGCCAGTGCCCATTTGGCGAAGATCCTCTTGGCGGTCATGGAAAAAAGAAAGGAGTTAAGGGCGGTAATGAACGTGAAATATGATAGGGCAGTAGAGGAGGCCTTGAGAAATATGGGGCTCCCCTATGTTAAGCTTGAGGGTGGACGGGCAGACGATGACGGTATCGCGGGGGAAATAGCTTCAACCCTGGGAAACGCCAAGGTGGCCATATATCTTGGACCTAAATGGATGGAGCCGGCCACTTATATCTTCGGTGAGGATCCCTTGGAGGTGGCTAGGATGGTATTGGCCCTAGCCAAGGAATACCTGAGCTCTAGGTATTCTGCTCAAACTTCAATGTAACCTATCACTCTAGGTTTCTTCGGTTTAGCGTTAAGGTTAAGCACCAGGAGCCTCGTGGCCGAAGGTAACTTTCTGTTCAACTTTACTTCCACCTCCCCTTGGCCCTCTATTAATGCCACGCTGGAAGAGCCAGCAGCGATCACGTGATAGGTTCCTGGGGAATATTCGGACCACTCGAACTTAGTTAACCTCCCCTTGACCTTCTCCATGGTCTTAACCTCCGCTTTAACAAGCGAGTAAATTCCCTTCAGATCCTCTGGACGGAGGTTCTTCACAGCTATCCCAACCCTTACACCTGGGCCGACTCTCTCCTGATCTTCATCCAACACCTGTATGCTCTTGATCTCAACCTCCTTCCCGTTTGGAAGTGCAGTTAGCTTGTCGTGAACCATGAGTTCAGTATTGGAGAATCCCAGGATCACCGTTCCTACCCCCCTGACTTGGAACATTTTATCCACCGATACGTAACCTAGGTCACTGGTTTCAACGCTCGGGTCAGAGACCTCCTTACTCACGTACTTGATCAGTGAAGTGCCCTTGAGGAGCTTTTCTCCGTCTTGGGAGGACAACAAAACCTGTCCAGAAAGCCCAGACGCCTCAGCAAGCAATAGGATTTCCCCATCCTCCGATTTAGGGAGGACTGGAACATTGAGGTAGAACCCCGAGGAAGTGGTGAGACACTCAGTCACTTCCAATAATCTGTTTGGCAGGCCGGTGGGGAAAAGAATTGACGTTAGATATTCATCCTTTTTCCTATAGAATATCTTCGTGGCCTCGTCCTCGTGAAGTTTCCCCAACTTTCTACCAATCTCCGTTCCAGCAGAGACATCTGTTGAAAGGATGGTGACTATAGTACCTCTCAGCACGTGTGGAACAGTCATCCTTAATTTATAAAGATGAAGGTTAGGGATGGAGATTCGTCGGCGTCGATATATGTTCTTCATCGCACTTAATCCCGAAGTCCTATTTCTGCAGGAGGAGAGCTCTCATGAAGCTCATGTACTGCTCTCTTAAGTTGATTGTTTGCATAGTGCTAGCACTAACCTACGAATTTTTCTTTTAGTCAACCAGACTGGTTCACAAGGGATGAATAACGCCACCTCAAGGAGAACGCCCTGACCCTATGATTTGTAGCCTAATGTGGACACTCTCACTGTTTGTAATCTCAAATGATTTTCACCCTGTAATTTCTTAGAATCGAAGCGATAACGGATAGAACGTTATGTTTTTATATTAAGTTGACACTAACAACAAAATGAAACGGGACATATATCTCATGGCCGCTGTGACCATATTCATCTTCGCAGCCTATCTATGGCCATGGTATAATAGTGTAAAACCTACTCTCTTTGGTTTGCCTTTCTTTTATTGGTGGGTCATAGTAATGTATGTAGTAGGCTCAGTGCTACTTTGGGTATATGCCTCCGTCTCAGGGGAACGGGGGCTCTCCAGGAGCGAGACTCAGGGAAGGGAGGGGAAATAGAATGGACCAGCTAGGTCAATTGGAGATGTTCTCTGTCTTCGTGGTCCTCTTTGCCATATTTGTTGTTCTGGGGTTCTATGGCGCCAGGTTCCGAAGGGGGAATCTAAATGACCTAGGGGACTGGGCCTTAGCGGGAAGGAAGCTGGGCTCGTTCTTGACCTTCTTCCTCCAGGGAGCGGATTGGTTCACCGCGTACTCAATCCTGGCAATTCCATCCTCAGTCTTTGTGTCAGGAGCCTTCGGATTCTTCGGGGTAGCCTATCAGACCATGGTGTTCGCCTTCGCCATGATATTCGTACCCACTCTCTGGATAAGGGCTAGGGAGAGGGGCTACATAACGGCCTCAGACTTCGTTAAGGATAGGTTTAGGAGTACTACCCTTTCAATCTTCCTTGCAGTGGTAGGAATTGTGGCAGTGCTGCCTTACATGGCTCTTCAGATCACTGGGCTGCAGGCAGTACTCACAGCAATGCTCTACGGAACAGTGGGTGCCAGTCATGTTGAGGAGATAGCCCTAATAATTGCGTTTATCATACTTGCGGCCTTTACATTCACCAGTGGTCTCAGGGGGGCAACACTTGGAGCCGTGATGAAGGACGTGCTGGTCTGGATAGCGCTCCTGTCCATAGTGGCCGTGATCGTCCCGTCTGTGGGTGGATTCGGTCACGCATTTCAGTCCCTTCCGGCTAAGTACTCTACCATCAATCCCTCCTTGTCCCTGGCCTTCTCAACCAGCATGTTAGGTGTGGTAATCTCTGCCTACCTATGGCCACACAACATTAATGCCTCCTTAGGCGCGTCCAGTGCCGGAAGGCTCAAGCGCGGCTTCGCCCTGGCACCGCTCTACGCTGTCCCCTTAGCGTTGGCAGACCTCATGGGTGCTCTAGTACTCAAGGTTCCCAGTGCCCTCTCATTTCTGAGTAACTTTCCAACCTCGTATAGGGGAATATTGGTCATACCCTCCCTCTTAATAACAAAATTCCCACCGTGGTTCGCCGGCCTAGCCCTACTGGGGGTCTTCATTGGTGGGCTGGTTCCCGCGGCGGTGATGGCCATCGCTCAGGGGAACTTGCTTGCCAGAAACATAGTTAAGGAACTTAGACCCTCTACTTCAGAGAAGGGGGTCACCAGTATAGCTAAGTGGGCCTCAGCGGCTTTCAAGTTCCTGGCCTTAGCCTTCGTCTTCACAGTGCCCGCTAGCTATGCTCTTCAGTTCTACCTTGTGGGTGCCATACTTATAATTCAACTTATGCCCGCTGTGTTCCTTGGGCTCTACTCTGACTGGTTCAAGTCGCAGGCCTTAATAGCGGGGACAGCCTTGTCCATTGCTGCCGGAGTTTACATGGTTCTTTCCGTGAATCACTTTAAACAGATCACCACGACCCTCTATCCAACACCCTTAGGCTCCATATACATAGGTGTGATCGCTCTGGCCATCAACCTCCTTGTGACGGTGGTTGTAAGCGCCGCCATTCCAAGAAGAAAGGTAGCTTAATTTTTTTATCTTAAAAATTATAATTATCAAGCACGTCTCCGCTCAGCTTCTTTCTCCCCTTTCCTCCATAGCGGTCTTTGGGGAACATCGTTCAGCTGAAACTTGAATATGTCGAACCTATTGTAATAACCGAGGATGTCATGGATCTCCTTCTCCTCTATTATCCTTTCTAGATCAACTTCAGCGATCACGATTCCTTCAGATCCAACAAGAGGTCCCCCTATTACTCTGCCCGAGGGGTCTGTGATCAGGGAAACAGGCTTAGGTGCCTCCTGTAGAACTTCCCTGGATCCTCTGTAGCCCTCCTCCAAGGTTTCAATCGTAACCTCGTCTAACCCAACTGATGCCGCTACCGTGAAAACCTTCCCTTCAAAGGAGTGGGCTGCCGTCCTTATTCTTACCGCCTCAGTAAGGTCGTATTGCTGTTGGCTATGTCTCCTAAATGGCCACGCTGGAGGATAGGTGGCTATGTGAAGCTGCTCTCCCTGAGCCAACAGGGAGTACCTGGCCAAGGGATTGGTGTTCTCCCCACAAATTAGGCTTCCCAGTGCCCCAAACTTGGTCTCCACGACCTTGAGGGTCGAACCATCACCCCTTGCCCACGTTAGCATCTCCGCCCAAGTGGGTACTATCTTCCTATGTTTAAGGATCAGTCTACCGTGCTCATCTATGAGAAGGTTAGTGTTCCACATGGTGCCGGGGCTTTTCCTATCCTTCTCCGTAATTCCCACTGAAAGGATAACATCGTTCTCGTTGGCTATGTTGGCTATTTGGTCGAAGGTAGGGCCTGGAACCTCAACCGCATTCTCGTATAGCTTCTTCCTCATGCCGTGTTGATCTATTGGGGGATAGATCAGGTTCCAGATGGGAAATCCAGGGATGTAAGATTCGCCGAACACAACCACGTTAGCCCCCTTCCTTTTAGCCTCCTCCACATAACTTCTCACCTTGTCGACCGTACCCTCCCTGTCCAAGTAGACGGGGGAGGCCTGTATCGCTGCAACCTTGAACTTGGGAAAGTCTTCAGTTATCAATTCAATTTAATTTCCGCTTGCTAATCTTTAAGCCTTTAATAGCGAAGCATTCTCTAACTTTGTGCGTTTTCATATATCATCATATACCCTTCTTCCTCACTGCTATTGAACCAGAAGGGAACTTAACATATCCTCCTCTCTTATGCCTGCTGCTCTTTGTCCCGCGTTGCCCTTCGAACACCCGTTTCTTCGCCTTTCCCAGAAACCGCCAAGACGTAGTTGAAGGATATAATATGTTGGAAACCAACGCCGTAGAACCCCGTCGGCGTCTCTACCTTGACCCTAAGGGCCCTTTTCCATTCCTCACGATCTCCACGCGTCGACACTGATTAGGTAAATTAAAAGACGCCCATCCATCGAGAACTGTTAACTCGACACGATCCTCATTAATTCATGTCAATTACATAATATTCTGTAAGGAAGAGATAATTTATCCTAATGAGTGTCTACACAATCTCCACACTTACTCACTTATTTAAAGTATAATTGTCAGGATGGTGGTCCTGCCCTTGCCATTCCCCTTAGCGGCGGTTTAGTCATAGGTGGCCCTTCTGTTCCCCAATCTCTTGGCTTTCTGCGATATACTCTGTCCAGGGATGTGTGAACCTCCTTCATCCCCTCCTCAACACCACCTCACCTCCCTTAATAGCCTTCCCAAGATCCTCACCTCTAGGTCTATGCTGACAATGAATCTGGGCCTCTCCTCCATCTCCCCAGGGGGAGCGCCAAGGCCAGATGTACCATCCGTTCACACGCCTTCCCGTGGAAGCTCACGAGTTAAATACTACTACCCATTCGCAGTCTTGGCAAGGGAGGCTTCCCGTTGCTTTCCTTAAATTCCTCGTGGGTAATATAGGTCGCTGATATTGTCGTCGCGGATTGTGTAAATTAACAGATACCTTTCTGGCGAAATCTATTGACTTGCCACAATCCTCATTAATTCGTGGCAGCGGAATAACGTTCTGAAGCGAAGATAATTTCTGACAAGCGATGACACTATGAGGTCCCTTATCATAAACTTTCTATCAAGTCCATTTCACTTAGAATTATGAATTCCAAATATGAAATTTTTAAAAGTGATTTTGGATCTACGGTCACAGAGGGGAAATTGAGCAATAACAATGAAACGCGATCCCCTTGAACCTTTGTACCTATAAGTGCGGGCCTTAAGGTGCAGACCGTGAGGTGCTTCGATGTATCTCCTCTTCCGCCCCAGTTCCCGCGGGCAATACTACGGAAATTACACAATAAACATAAAAAACGCAAGGATACTAGTCATAACACATGAGGGAAATATGACAAGACTAATACTAACAACAAACAGTACAAGCGTAGAAATAACAATAAGTAAAGGGATTGTTAGGAATTCCCAGAATTTAATGATTCTTTTAGTAATTTTAATTGTAATTATTATCTTGATTTTGATGATTATGGACTATTATAGAAGAAATAATTTATAACGCTTGGGCTTTTTTTGAAAATATAGAGTAGTGCTATAATAACTTTTGTATCCCTTTAATATTTCTACTGCTGTTTCGATTGATTTCTTTTCCTCATCTGTTATGGGTTCTGTGTTCTTATAGTCATGTTTTTCTATGAATTTTGTTATATTAGAGTATAATTTTGATAACTTTAATTTCTGTATATCGGTAAGTTTTTTAATATTTTCTTTATCTAGTTTTTCAATTATCATTCTAAGATGTCTATGGCATAATATTGAGCTACTTTGTGCATATTCCTTAATCTTCCCTTCTTTAAAACAATCTGTGTATAAATCTATATAGTATTCTTGGAATTTATCTGTATACTCACATATAAAACATTCAATTTTTTCTTCTTTATTTAGAATTTTTTCAAAATTATCTATATATTCTTTAAGAACACTTTCATATATTACTGCAGCTCCTAATCTATCTCCTCTTTCTTCGGCTATGTCAACTAAGAGCCAAGCATGATATTTACATAAGCCTAGGCTTTCTATAAATTTTTGCCTAATTGAAGGGTCTAGAACTAATTCATCTAGAATGTTATCTATTGTCTTCTTTTCGAAATTATCAAGTAATCTACAGATTGGACAACCATTTTGTTTTAATCCTTCATAAAATGATAGTAATAGTATACCCTCACATGTCATTTTTACTCTCCCTTCTTTACATATTTAGAAAACATTTTCTCAAATTCTTTATATAATTCGCTCGCTAATTCTTTATCCTCAAATTTGCATGATGCTATTAGTCCAGACAGTCTTATTGTCTCTATTTTAGCCTCTTCTAATAATTGAGATAACTCAAATATTAATGAGGCTTCTTTAGATGACAATTCCAGCAGTTCTTTCAGTAATTCTGTGCATTCTTCTTCATACAAGTTATGGCTATCTGTTGGAGTTCGTAAATCTTTTCCAAATCTTCCTTCGTTTCTTCTATTTTCCTTCTCAGTTCTTCTATTTTCTTTTTCGTTTCTTCCATTTGTTTCTTTATTTCTTCTTCTTTTGAACATGGAATAGTCTCACCTCATATCATATTGTAATTATTAATGAAATTATTATTAATACAATTATAATATATACAATATACCATGAGATTGAACTATTTATTAAAGCACGTCCGAATTTTTCTCCAAAGTTTCTAGCTTCTCTGGAAAATTTATAAATATATTCCCAGAATATGTTAATCCCATAACTAGGGAGATATCCGCTTTCCTCTGGTTTTAGAATCTTCCTTAACATAAGCCTTATATTATTGGACATGGCGAATGCAGTATATTCCTCTTGATCGTTAACACCATTATTCCAAATCTTAACTCTTCTTATTTTAGGCTTTCCAAAAACTAGATAAATTAGAAAGAATAAAGAACCCAAGAGAAATTGGGATGCGTTAACCATTAACGGGTTCAAGCCCCTCAACTTTCTGTAATAAACCGTAAACATCGCCCAAAATATAGCGTTAGTAATCGTCAGGACTGCACCTATCAATGAAACGTCCAGAGAACTGGTGTATACCATGAGCCCGAAAAAGCCTATAATAATTCCGGTTACCTCATTAATTGAAGGTCTTTCGTTCAAAATGAAATAGGATATAGGAATAGCAAACAAAGGCATTGTATAGCTGAGTACTGCAGACTCCGAAGGGGGGACGTATAGTAACCCGTAACTCCACAAGGCTGTGCAAGGTATTAAGTACATTAAGAGTAATTTATTCAACGTGAATCGCGGATGAGACTGGACTAAAAGTTTACGTTTATAAAATTTACGTATTAGAGCACGTTACTCATCACTAGAGTAGAAGTTACTGGAGGTCAAGTTTCAAACGAATCTTCGTCGTAACCTCTTATTACTTACGGGACACCCTTTCGCTTACCGGTTAAGAACGTGACGCCTTATGATAGTTCGACCTTTACCAAGTAAATTTTAAATACGAACAAAATATGAATAAGAAATGAAGCATGCCGCTGTAGTCTAGCGGTCTAGGATGGGGGCCTGTCGAGCCCCTGACCCGGGTTCAAATCCCGGCCGCGGCGTTGTGGGGGGATATCCCCCACTAACATAAAATTCGATTACCTTATCTAAAGAACCAACGTAATTATCCCTTCTCTGACCGCCATCACCCTTCTCTATAATATAAACATAATACTTCCTCTTAACCTCACGAATCCTAATGTC